>ERZ808274.1017-NODE-1017-length-10635-cov-3.494707_pt1 | contig 10635 bp, 6 predicted proteins | sample MGYA00521277_ERZ808274 | MGnify/ENA primary metagenome ERZ808274 (study PRJEB31516, sample SAMN03275597) | gut metagenome | biome: mammalia-associated habitat; material: feces | host: Papio cynocephalus | place: Kenya | collected 2012-07-28 ... | reverse complement strand
CGAAAGGAAAACAATTTATCTCTGCCTTGCCCACATGAGTGAGGCTGGTTTGGAACAGAAATATGTAAAAGAGGCATTTGATACCAACTGGGTAGTGCCTATGGGACCGAATGTAAATGCATTCGAGAAAGACTTGGAGACTTTTGCAAACAGCAAGAGTGATGGAACGGAACCACTTGACCGCAAGGTGGTGTGCTTGTCAGCTGGTACAGCGGCAGTACACTTGGCTTTGATAGGCTGTGGTGTAAAGGCTGGTGATGAAGTATTGGTGCAGAGTTTCACATTCTGTGCTTCTTCTCATCCTATCACTTATCTCGGAGCAAAACCTGTGTTCGTAGGTTCTGAGGGTGAAACATGGAACATGGATCCAGTGTTGTTGGAGAAGGCTATACTTGACCGCAAGGAGAAGACAGGTAAGCTGCCTAAGGCTATAGTACCTGTAGCTCTGTATGGTATGCCTTACCGTATCGACGAGATTATGGCTATTGCTGATAAGTATGGTATACCTGTTGTGGAGGATGCTGCGGAAGGTATGGGATCACGCTTCAATGGTCAGGTACTTGGCACATTCGGCAAGTATGGTGTATTGTCATTTAATGGTAATAAGATGATTACGACGTCGGGCGGTGGCGCATTGATTTGCCGTGATGCAGAAGATGCAAATAATATTATGTGGTATGCTACACAAGCTCGCGACGCTTATCCTTATTATCAACATACAGCCATTGGCTACAACTACCGTATGAGCAATGTGTGTGCAGGTATCGGTCGTGGACAGATGACAGTGCTTAACGACCACATCGCCCACCACAAGCACGTACAGGCTCTATATGAGGAGCTGCTGAAAGATGTACCAGGCGTGCATATGCATAAGCAGCCTGCTGACCAGCGCTTCGATGCAAACTTTTGGCTTTGCGCTGCGACACTTGACAAGGATGTGAAGATACAAGGTCAAGAAAATGCCTATAAGGAAGTTATCAAAACGGCTGTGGGCGGTGCTGCAGGTGTAATCCACGCAGTTGACTCTGCCGTGACGGATTGTCAACCCAACGAGAATGTGGAGGCTTTGCGTGTATTCATGTTGGGCAAGAAGATTGAGTGCCGCCCGGTATGGAAGCCGATGCACAAACAACCCGTGTATGAGGGTGCTCCAGTATATACCAATGGTATTGAAGAAGAACTCTTCAAGGTAGGCTTCTGTCTGCCAGCAGGTCCATATGTGACAGACGATGATGTACGATATATTGTGGAAAGTATCAAGGAAGCGATTGTAAAATAAAAAGTAAATGGGCAGTTAGTGGATGTTGAACATTAATATCCATTAATTGCCCATTAATAGTTCGTTAATTTTATAAGTTTTACGTCGCGGCGCGAACGCCGTAGAACAATAGTTCTTTGAAATCAGTGTTATTTATCTTCAAGTTTGGCCTGTTTCCAAACATGGGGAATAATCGTTCGGCCATTGCCTCATTGTGCAGCAGCACTTTGACATCACCGACCGAAAGAGGGGTGCTGTATTGAGCTCCGAACTGTCTCGCAAAGTTGATTGCGGAGAGCGACATGTTAAAGGCGAAGTCCAGGGTGTCGCTATCCCTTGACTGTTCAGCCCGGTAACGAAACTCTCTTTGGAGAAGGAAGCGGATTACTGGGTAAATTTGGAAAACAACATGTGCTTCTCGAAGCAACCGGAAATAGTAAGCATAGGTGTTATGAGATTCCTCAAAGTGGAGGACATCTACATGGAAATGCATTCCGATGCCAGAATAAGATACCGACGGCAAGCGGTTTATTCTGAGTGAAAGTCAAAATACCCATGAATATGAAAAGCAATATGACGTGTATTATGGCGGAGAGAACTCACCGATAGTGAAGAGGCGAGCGAATATATTTCTGTAGGATAGAAACGTTGTGAATATTCAAAGGCGGATGCGCAAGATGGAGAGTCTTGGGCATCCGCCTTTGAGCTTTTATTACGGCCTAAGTAAATTGATAGGTGCGACATATACCCCATCTTCACGCTGATAGGCACCACCTACAGCTGTGAGTACCATTAAAAATGAAGGGGCTTGTTCTTCACTCTTTTTAATGATTTTATTCTGCAGCGTCTTTAGAGAATTCGCTCCATATTCAATCAAATCGTCCCCTCCAAGTTTGATTTCTACAGCTCCCCATCTTCCGTCTTCAAGATGAAGGACAGCATCACATTCCAATCCTGCATTATCACGATAATGAGATACCGTGCCACCTATGGAATTAGCATATATAGACAAATCCCTTACTGCAAAATCTTCAAAGAAAAGCCCAAAACTTTCCAGGTCACGCATAAGGTCTTTGGAACTGACACCTAAAGAACGGCAGGCGATAGATGTGTCTATGAAGTGTCGTGTCGGAGTGCTCCTTATGGAAGTCTTTGAACGTATATTGGGATTCCATGCCGGCAGATCTTCAAGCACATAAAGGTCTTTCAATGCCTCCATGTAATCATCAAAAGTCTTTGGATCCATCGTCCGCTCATTGCTTTGGCGTACATCCGCTATAATGGTTGAGAGAGCAGCCTCCGTTGAAATATGCCGTGCATAACTTCTCAATATCATCCTTAGCACATCCGGGCGTTTGTTTCTGAATCTCTCATTCTCGCAGTCCTCAAATACGAACAAGCCATTATAATAGTTTTTGGTTATTTCCACAGCAATATCCTTTGGTGCCTGTACGGATATAGGCCAACCACCACGACACATAAGGAAAGCAATGTCATCGAGGGTCATTTCCGTGTTCATATCCCAAGGGTAATCCCCTTTTTTATCAAACAAATCCATCAAGGATATTGTCCCCTTAGATTCTTTTGATTCCCATAGGCTCATCGGACGCATCTTTACGGGTGCAATCCTACCTGCTCCACTATGATGGACCTCTGTTTTGTCCGCAGGAGTGGAACTGCCTGTAAGAATATATTTCCCGAACTGATAGTCAAAATCCAAATCATCTTTCACTTGGTTCCAAATATCAGGAGCTTTCTGCCATTCATCTATAAGCCTTGGCTTTTCGCCATTAAGCACTCCCCTTGGGTTCATACGTGCCATTGTGATAGACTGCTTGGTGTTCAGCTTTACAAAACTTTTTTGATAAAGCATACAAGTCGTGGTCTTGCCACAAATTTTCGGCCCTGCCACAACAACCGCCCCGGAAGTTTTTAACTTCAATTCTATCTCTTTTTCTACAAGTCTAGTGTAATACATAAGATGCATAATTATGGTTTTCTTCTGCAAAGTTACAAAATTCCCATAATTTTCAGTTGCAAATTCCCAAGGTTTTCAATATGGAATTCCTGAATTTTTCAATTTTCACTTGCCACAAAAAAGTTGTGTTCAAATCCACTTTGGAGGAAATCTATGTTATTATCTACAGGTGAGAAAATGGATTCTTAAAGTTTCTCGTTTACAGAATTGTTGTTCATCACAAAAACAATGTCTGCAATTTGGTGGTCTCGATATTTATATATACCTTTGTGTTCATAATCTTCATTATACTGAATTTTATATAATAATAAATGTGATAACTATCATTATAGTAATAATTAAAAGCGTAGAATAATGGCCGATTTTTATGAATATTCAATACCTGAACTTGTGCGCTTGCTTGGTTCGCGTTTCAAGGAGTACAGAATGCGTTGTAATCTCACACAAAAAGAAGTTGCAGAGCAATCTGGCATAGGATTGACTACAATCCATAAGTTTGAGAACGGGACAGCAGGCAATGTTTCGTTGGCTACATTCATTCTTTTACTGAAGGTTGTCGGTCAGATTAACGCATTGGATGATTTGCTTCCAGAACTGCCAGAGTCGCCCTATCTGATGCGTAAGAATGAAAGGAAGGCACAACGTATTCGCCATACTAAATAACAGATCTGTATGATAAAGTCACTAAGAGTTATACTTTGGAACGAAGAAATCGGCAGGCTTGCATGGGATGAACGCCGCCGGCTTTCGTATTTTACATATAATCCAGAGTTTGTCAAAAAAGGATTGAACATATCACCACTTTCAGCTCCCATTAATGGAATAAGGGCACTTGCGCCAGTATGGGGCGAAAGTGCAAAGATATACCAGCGACTTCCAGCCTTTGTCGCTGATTCACTTCCCGACGCATGGGGAAATCAGCTATTTGATCTTTGGCGTCAGCAAAACCACCTTTCGGGTGCGGATATCAATCCGCTTGACAAGTTGTCGTTCATTGGTAGACGGGGAATGGGGGCTTTGGAATTTCTGCCAGAGGTGACACATGAACGAAAATCTGAAAAGATAAACATGAAGTCTTTGGCAGATTTGGCGGAACGCATCTTTGTGGAAAGAGAAAATGCCTGTATATTGCCGGAAGAGTCTATTCCAATGCAATCCCTATTGACAGTAGGCACTTCTGCCGGTGGTCGCCAACCAAAGGCTATTATTGCTATAAACCGCAAAACTGGCGAAATACGAAGCGGACAGATTTCTGGGCTGGAGGATTTTGACTATTATCTGTTGAAATTCGGAAATTCTGAATATTGTTCATCGGAACTGGAGATGACGTATTATGAGTTGGCCACAACCTCAGGAATCAACATGATGCCGTCTGAGTTGTACACTGTCGAGAACAACAGACATTTCATGACCAAACGCTTTGACAGGGAAGGCACAAGGAAAGTATACACGCAGACATTGGCTGCCATTTATCCAAATGCTGACAGTTACGAGCAGTTGATTGAGGTTTGTCGCAAGCTCCATCTTCCAGAAGCAGACTGTCAAGAAGTATTCCGCAGAATGGTTTTCAATATCCTTTCGAACAACACGGATGACCATAACAAGAATTTTTCGTTTATTATGAATGAGGATGGCTCTTGGCGGTTGGCTCCTGCCTATGATATTAACTATATCATAAACAGGGGCGGTTATCTGCCTAATGAGGAGCATTGTATGTTCATTCGTGCGAAACTACGTGGTATAACTCGCAATGATGCCATTGACTTTGCTCGTGACAATGGCATTCGCAGACCTGATTCTATTATTCGTAATGTCGTTGCTTCACTGAAGACATTCCGTTCGGTCGCATTAAAATATGGTGTTACAAAAGAATGGATTGGTCGGGTTGAAACCGCAATTATCGGTCATCTGACAGCTTGGGGTGAATGGGAGGAAGAAAAACAACCGTCTGTTCTTAAAATCAATGCCCATATAGTCAGGAACATTCATTTGGAAGAGACGTATAAGGGAAATTACCATTTGTATGCCGACATAGATGGCAATGAACGCAAGTTTGTCATTAGCAGGAATAAGGATGAATTCTCTTTGATAAAAAAGACAGGCTTGTCTAATATTACTGAAGAACAACTCAAAGCAATGGTGTGCAAATATTTCAAACTCTGACAAAAATAGACAAACAAGTCTAGTGTAATACATAAGATGCCTATTTATGTTTTTCTTCTGCAAAGTTACTCATAGAATTCCTTTTACCAAAATTTATTTTGTCTCTGATGCCCCATTTCATGTTGTCTAAAGAGCCGCATTTTGGGCACCGTAATCGACGTCTTATTTTTGGCTTATCACTCATTAGATGAAAACGTTTTCATCTAATTTAAGCAATTAGCAAAGAATCAATAATTTACAAAGAAATCACCAACCGTTTTTGGCAATTATACCATTATACCCATAAAACCTGAGCATACGAAAAAAGGTTTGACTGAATTTCAGTCAAACCTTTTTCTTTAGCGGTGCGGAAGGGGCTCGAACCCTCGACCTCCGGCGTGACAGGCCGGCATTCTAACCAAACTGAACTACCGCACCAAGGCAGTTGCTTTCTTGGAAAGCGGATGCAAAGGTACGCATATTTTTTGAATGTGCAAATATTTTTGGAAAAATTTTGCTTTGCGCATGGCTGGCCTGCTGCGAAAACGCACTCTTTGGTCTATGACGACAGGGGCGGGGTCGGGTCCGGTACGAAAAACGGCTCTCTGGTGTACGCGACGAGGTTGGTGAACAGTCCGGTGTCGAGGTTGGGGAACCGTTCAGTGCCGAGGCCGCGTTCCGAAGCGTCCACATGCATCTTGCCCTGGATACCCTGCCCACCCACTCGCTCTCCATTAAATCCTACCCATGCGCTATCTGGGGCTGAAACAAATCTTTGCATGCGAGCCGATTTATTCCTATATTTGCACGTTTATGAGCAGGCGGTTTTGTCTGTCAAATTGATAATCTTTCATTACGATGAATAAACTTTGTATCACAGCGTTAGGATTGCTCTTTGCAATCGCTTGCCCGTTGTCCGCCCAGATGACGGATGATCAGGTTGTGGAATATGTAAAGTCTGCAGCCGGGTCTGGCAAGAGCGAAAGCCAGATAAGTAAGGAACTTCTGGCTAAGGGTGTAACTATGGAACAAGCTGAACGTATTAAAGCCAAGTACGAGGATCAGTTGAGTGGGAATACCGCATCAGTGGCAGGCATGGCAGCTTCAGGCAAGCTTTCGAGAAGAGATTCAAGAGCTAATTCCCAGACGGGAAATTCAAGAAGTTCTGCTGGGTCTCAGAGTGAGGCCTACAGTGATATTTTCGGCACGGTGGCCGGGGAGGCTGAGAAGAGCACTCCGATATTTGGACACAATGTCTTCGGAAGCCACTCTTCAGTATCATTTGAGCCAAATGAGAATCTGGCTACTCCTGACACCTACATTCTTGGCCCTGGGGATGAAATTATAATCGAGATATGGGGAATCAGCGAAGCACGTATCGCTTCCGTTATATCCCCAGAGGGCAGAATCAGCATTAGTCAGGTCGGTCCTATTGAACTTAGCGGGCTGACTATCAAAGAGGCTACCAAGAAGATCAAGGGCAAACTTGCCGGGAAATATGCCGGGGTTAGCGGTCCTAATGCCAATATAAGCGTAACACTTGGTAATATACGCACCATACAGGTGAATGTCCTTGGCCTTGTCAACACCCCTGGTACATTTAGGCTCTCTCCATTTACCACAGTCTTCAATGCTCTTTATCGTGCAGGTGGTATCAGCGATGGGGGAAGTTTGAGAAATGTGCAGGTGGTGCGTGAAGGAGAGCAGATAGCGGATGTTGATATCTACGATTTTCTTTTTACCGGAAAGAAAGAGTGTGACATTTCCCTTCAGGAGGGAGATGTGGTGATAGTTCCTCCGTACAAGGAGCTCGTGAGCATTGAAGGCGGAGTGAAGCGAGCGATGAGATATGAGCTTAAGGAAGGGCAGACGCTCGCTGAGCTTATAGACTATGCCGGTGGATTTGCAAGTGACGCATACCGCAGTGATGTGAAGATTATCCGCAACACTGAGAAAGAGAAGGAAATCCTTACTGTGCGCAGCGATAAGTATGACTCTTGCGTACTGAATGATGGTGATATGGTGTCTGTGGGGACTAATATTGACAGGTTTTCCAATAGGGTGGAGATCCGCGGATATGTTTTCCGTCCTGGTGAATTCCAGCTCGGGGGAGATGTCGCTACTGTTCGCCAGCTTGTCAATATGGCCGGTGGACCTCAGGAGGACGCATTCCTTGGAAGGGCCGTATTGCTTAGGGAGAAGCAGGACCTCAGTCTTGAGACCATTCCACTCAATATAGGCGCCATTCTGGATGGAAGCATGGAGGACGTGCTCCTTAAGAAGAATGATGTATTGGTGATTTCCGGCATCCATGAGCTTGAGGATAGGGGAGACTTGACCATCAACGGGATGGTGCTGAATCCTAGTACGTTCCCATTCTCAGACAATACCACGATCGAAGACTTGATTCTTCAGGCTGGTGGTCTTCTGGAAGGTGCTTCGACGGTGAGAGTGGATGTGGCAAGGCGTCTGTATGATGCTAAGTCACTTACATGGTCTGATACACTGGCTCTGGCATATACTTTTGCCATTAAGGACGGGCTTGCATTGGATGGAGCTGATAGTTTCATCCTTGAGCCTTACGATGTCGTGTCCGTAAGACGTAGCCCTGGATTCAGACCGCAGAAGTTCGTGGAGATTCAGGGCAATGTGGCATTCCCTGGAAGGTACGTGCTTCTCAACGAGAGCGAGAGACTTACGGATCTTATAAAGAGAGCGGGTGGCTTTGTGGGAAATGCTAACCCTCGTGGTGCCATGATGATAAGGCAGCGTAGTGATGCGATGGAGAAGAGACTTCTGTCTGAGTCTCTGCGAAAGCTCTCGACTTCTTCGAAGGTGGATAGTCTTAATGTTTCCGTAGATTCTGAATACAAGATAGCCGTGGATCTCGACTATGCCATGTCACATCAGGGAAGCAATTCTGATATTATCCTTCAGGAAGGCGACTATATCAATGTGCCTGAGGTGGTGAATACCGTGCAGATATCAGGTGAGGTTATGGCCCCTAATGCGGTGGTATTCAGACCTGGCAAGACTGTGGCGTACTACATCAATGCTGCCGGAGGATATACAGACAGGAGCAGGCGTTCGCGTGTCTATGTTATCTATCAGAACGGTAAGGCTGCGAGAAATGTCCTCAATAATGCTAAGGTGGAGCCGGGTTGTACCATAGTTGTCCCGTCCAAGCCGGAGATGAAGCCGCTGAGTACTTCTGATGTGCTTGCCACCGCGAGTGTGGCGTCATCGCTTACTTCTATCGTTGCAATGCTTATAAGGCTCTTTTAATTTAACTTGTCATGGAAGAAAATAATTATACTCAGCAGGTACAGAATAGCCAGCCGCAGGGACAGGGCGAGGATTATGAGGAGATAGACATAATGGAGCTTCTGCTTAAGCTCTTGTCTCAATGGAAGAAGCTGCTCCTATGGTGCGGTATCTCCGCTGTGGTGGGTGTGATAGTTGCGTTCAGCATTCCTAAAGAATACACGGTAACTTCTAAGTTGGCACCTGAGATTGTCACCAAGACAAGCGGCTCGGTGGCGTCTATCGCGTCCATGCTTGGAGCCAACATCAGCAATATGTCCACCAATGATGCTGTCTATCCGGATCTTTATCCTGATATAGTGTCATCAACTCCGTTTGTTACGGAGCTTTTCTCCCTTCCGGTGCAGTTTAAGGACAAGAAGGAAGGTATGGTCGATACTGATTATTACACTTATATCAAGGAGTATTCGAAGTCACCGTGGTGGAGTGCCGTACTTTCAGCTCCTATGAAGGGACTGAGCTGGTTCATAGGACTCTTTAAGGAGAAGCAGGAAAAGGTGGAGGGCTATTCCAATTTCAACCCCGAGGCCCTTACTACGGAGCAGAGCAAGATAGCCAAGGCCATCTCCGAGAGTATCAGCGTGGTGGTGGATAAGAAAACCCAGATTATCACTCTTACTGTGACCAGTCAGTCTCCTTTCGTGTCCAAGGCTGTGTCCGATGCTGTCATAGAAAAGATTCAGGAGTATGTGACCTCGTATCGTACAGAGAAGTCCCGTAAGGATATGGACTACTATCTCCAGCTTTACGAGGAAGCCAAGGCGGACTATTATAAGGCACAGCAGAAATATGCCAGCTATGTGGATGCCAATCAGGGAGTTGTGCTCCAGAGGGTAAAAACCGAGCAGGAGAGGCTCCAGAATGAGATGCAGCTTGCGTATCAGCTTTATAACTCGTGTGCGCAGCAGCTTCAGATGTCGCGTGCCAAAGTCCAGCAGGAGACTCCTGTGTGTGTGGTGATGCAGCCACCTGTACTGCCTAACAGGGCATCAAAGCCGTCTAAGATCACTACACTTGTGGCCTGCGTGTTCCTTGGCTTCTGTCTGTGTGCTGTATGGATACTCTGGGGAAAGGATTGGATTGCTAAATTCAGAAGTGAAAGAGAAGATTTCGATAAAGCGAGCCAGGGTCAACAATCTTAAGAACCTGACTTTAGACATACCGCGGGACGAACTTGTCGTGGTGACAGGCGTCTCTGGATCGGGCAAATCGTCACTGGTCTTCGATACTTTGTATGCCGAGGGCCAGCGGCGTTTTTCTGAGAGTCTGTCTTCATACGCGAGGCAGTTCCTTGGCCGTATGAGCAAGCCGGATGTGGATTCCATAGATGGAATTCCTCCTGCTATCGCCATTGAGCAGAAAGTTACTACACGTAATCCGCGTTCGACTGTGGCAACTACTACGGAAATATACGATTTCATAAGGCTGGTGTTCTCTCGTATAGGCCATACTTTCTCACCGGTTTCCGGTGAGGAGGTCAGATCTGACACGGTGCAAGACGTGCTGTCTTATATAGAATGTGCGTCAGCGGGCTATTGCTACGTTCTTGCAGATCTTGGCTGGCGTCATCGTGATGACAAGGTGGAACTGATGCTCTCTCTTAAGGAAGATGGCTACAACCGACTTTATGCTGATGGTTCTGCTTTAAAGATAGATGATGTGTTGAAGATGGGCGGAAACTATCCGGACGAAGTGTATCTTCTTGTGGATAGGGTGCGTGGTGGAGTCACTATGGATGAAGACACCAGAACAAGGCTTCTGTCTTCAGTATCCGATGCCTTTTCGAGGGGGCAGGGGCATCTGTTTGTAGCTGATGCCGCCACTGGCTCCATGAAGGCTTTCTGTGACCGGTTCGAGAAGGATGGAATCAAGTTCCGCCGGCCAGATGACTATCTTTTTAGTTTCAACTCTCCTCTTGGCGCCTGTCCGCATT
>ERZ808274.1011-NODE-1011-length-10673-cov-3.303541_pt1 | contig 10673 bp, 8 predicted proteins | sample MGYA00521277_ERZ808274 | MGnify/ENA primary metagenome ERZ808274 (study PRJEB31516, sample SAMN03275597) | gut metagenome | biome: mammalia-associated habitat; material: feces | host: Papio cynocephalus | place: Kenya | collected 2012-07-28 ... | reverse complement strand
ATTGCCCTCCTGCCGGGAAGCCGCCGACAAGAGGTCAAAGACAATCTGCGGCGCATGGGCAAAGCCGCTGTTCCCTTTGCCCGTAAAGGCTACCAAATAGTCATCGCGGGTGTAACCGACCTGCCGCGCTCCTACTACGAGCTGCATTGCCCCATGCTGCAAACCGATGCAGCTTTCCACCTCATCGAAGAAGCCACCTATCCTCTGCTTGTCCATGCCGAGGCAGCCCTTGTCACATCGGGCACTGCAACCCTCGAAACAGCCCTCATCGGCACACCGCAAACAGTGTGCTACTACGCACCGTTGGGCTTTCTTGTGCGTTTCCTGAAAAAACATCTGCTTCATGTCCCCTACATATCATTGGTCAACCTCATTGTGGGGCGCGAGGTTGTGCCCGAACTCATTGCCGACCAAATGAACATAAAACAATTGCGCATGCATCTCAGCAGCATAATAAAAGGTGGAAGTGCGCGCACAGCCATGCTCGAAGGCTACAGGGAGATGACCGAAAAATTAGGTCCCGACGGTTCATCTGACCGCACTGCCTCCATTATGTTCTCTCTGTTGAACCGACAAAAGCTCAAGCCGTAACACCGAATACCGTAAAAAACAAAATGCCTCCCTGCGTCTTCCAAATTGCCGCACACCCTTTCAAAAAGTCTCCCTATGCTTTTTTTATCCTGCCAAGCCCTTTTTACGCGCAAGGCATCTAATGAAAATTAAAAGAGAAATGTTATCTTTGCAAACAAACAGGAATAAGGACAATAGAAGTCCTGTTCTTGCGTTATAAAAAGAAAGCAGTCCGTGTGGAATGCACAAGAACACAAAAAACAATGAAAGCAGTCATATTAGCAGGAGGATTCGGTTCGCGCCTCAGCGAAGCCACATCGCTCATACCAAAGCCCATGGTGGAAATAGGAGGAAAGCCCATCCTGTGGCACATCATGAAGACCTATAGCAGTTACGGCATCAACGACTTCATAGTATGTTGCGGCTACAAGCAGTATGTCATCAAAGAGTACTTTGCCAACTACTACCTTCACAACAGTGACATGACCATTGACCTTGCAGCTAATTCCGTAGAGATACACTCCACCCACGCCGAGCACTGGCGTGTTACATTGGTAGACACCGGGCTGAACACCATGACCGGAGGACGCATAAAGCGCATAGAGCCTTATGTGGGCAAAGAGCCTTTTCTGCTGACCTACGGAGACGGCGTTGCCGACATCGACATTGCAAGAACCATCGAGGAGCACCGTAAGAGTGGGGCGGCCATTTCCATGAGTGTCTACAAGCCCGAAGGCAAATTCGGAGCCGTTGACATTGACGCAGCCGACAATACAGTGCGTTCGTTTCGCGAGAAGCCCGACGGTGACGGCAATTGGATTAACATAGGCTACTTTGTCTGCGAGCCCGAAGTGTTCGACTATATCCCGGCCAACGATGACACCATAGCCTTTGAGAAAACGCCGTTGGAAAACCTGGCCCGCGACGGAAAGATGAAAGCCTACAAGCACCACGGCTTCTGGAAGCCCATGGACATGTTGCGCGACAACAAAGAGCTGAATGCCATGTGGGAAACTGGGAAAGCACCGTGGAAAATATGGTAACACACGCACTCTACAAGAAGATGACCATGTACAACGAATTGAAAGCATTTTATAAGGACAAGCGCATATTGGTAACAGGACATACAGGCTTCAAAGGTTCATGGATGTCCATCTGGCTCCACGAGATGGGGGCCAAGGTAATCGGCCTTTCGCTCGACCCCAAGACACCACGCGACAACTATCTGCTGAGTGGCATCGGTGGCAAAATAGAAGCTGACCTGCGCGGCGACATCTGCGATGAAACCAGGGTCAAGTCGGTTTTCAATGAATGGAAGCCCGACATTGTTTTCCATCTTGCCGCCCAGCCTTTGGTGCGTCTGAGCTACGAACAGCCCACAGAAACATTCATGACCAACGTGATGGGCACCATCAATGTAATGGAAGCCATGCGCCAACAAGCCGAGACGCGTGTCGCAGTCATGATAACCACAGACAAATGCTATGAGAACAAAGAGCAGATATGGGGCTATCGCGAAAACGAAGCCATGGGAGGTTACGACCCCTACTCTGCAAGCAAAGGAGCTGCAGAGATTGCTATCAGTGCATGGCGACGCAGCTTTTTCAACCCCGAGCAGTATGCTGTCCATGGCAAAAGCATCGCAAGTGCACGTGCCGGCAATGTGATAGGTGGCGGCGACTGGGCCAAAGACCGCATCATACCCGACTGCATACGTGCCATCGAAGCAGGAAAGACCATCGACATACGTTCGCCACATTCCATCCGCCCGTGGCAGCATGTGCTGGAACCCATCGGCGGCTATCTGCTGTTGGCCATGAAGATGTGGGAGGAGCCCACTCACTATTGCGAAGCATGGAACTTCGGCCCCAACGCCGAAAGCATAGCCGACGTATGGACCGTAGCCACGGGACTTACACGTCATTACGGGAAGGGCACCTTGCACGATGCCTCTGACCCCGAAGCTCTCCACGAGGCAAAGCTGCTACTGCTCGACATCAGCAAGGCCCGTTTCCGCCTCGACTGGCAGCCCAAGTTGAATCTCGACGAGTGTCTGCGCCTGACAGCCGACTGGTACAAACGCTACAGGGATGAAGATGTCTACGCGCTTTGCAAGGAACAAATCATACAATTCGAAGCATGAGAGTATTCATTACAGGAGCAACGGGATTCCTCGGTTATCACATCGCCCGCACATGTTTGGCCAAAGGACACGACGTAGTCTGCCTGCACAGGCCGGCATCCGTCAATCCGTTTAGCGGCACAGAAAACAGCCGCATCACTTGGGTCACAGAAGACGAGGCCCGTGATCGCTTAGGCTTTTTGCAGCCCGAAGTGCTCATCCATGCCGCATGGGGAGGCGTGTCGGCCCAAGGAAGAAACGATGCAACAGTGCAGCAGGCCAACATCGACCTGACGCAGCGCATCATGCAACTCTACCCCTACCGGCAAATCATCATGCTGGGCAGCCAGGACGAATACGGACGCATAGACCGCGAAATCGACGAGCAGCAACCGGCATGTCCCCTGTCGGAATATGCCAAGGCAAAAGTTGCCTGCTGCAACATGCTGGAGGAATATGCCACAGCCATCAAGGCCGAGTGGCAATGGATACGCATCTTTAGCATCTATGGCGAAGGACAGCAAAGCTGTTGGCTCATACCTTCAGTCATCGACAAGTGCCTAAGCGGTGAAAGTGTCATGGAAACCACCCCCGGCGAACAGATATACTCCTACCTCTACTGCAACGACTTTGCCGAAGCCATAGCCGCCTGCATAGGACAAACAGGGAAAAGCGGCATCTACAACCTCTCGTCGTCACATCCCATTGCGCTGAAAGACCTGTTCAGCCTCATCAAGAAGCTGACAAAGGCCTCTATCAGCTTTCGCGCCACACTGCCATACCGCGAGAACCAATCCATGGTGATACTCGGCAACTGTCACAAGTTTGTCAACGCGTTTGGCACATTCGAACATACATCTCTTGAGGAAGGCCTGGCCAATGTCATACGTGAGCACCGGCAGGCCATCACCCGACAAAACAACAATATATAATGGATAGTATCACATTTGCCCGACAAATCAGAAAGACATCCGTCCAAATGGTGCACGATGCCAACGCTTCCCACATCGGCGGAGCCCTGTCAATGGCCGACATTCTGGCCGTACTCTATACCGACATACTGAAGTATGACCCCCAAAATCCCGCATGGGACGGACGCGACCGCTTCATATTGTCGAAAGGGCATGCCTGCGTTTCGCTCTACGCGGCACTGGCCCTGAAGGGCTTTTTCCCCACAGAGCAGCTGACCACCTACGGAAAAAACGGCAGCAAGCTGCTTTGTCACATCTCCCACCATGTTCCCGGAGTGGAGTTTTCGGCCGGCAGCTTAGGCCACGGACTCCCGTTTGCCGTGGGCATTGCATTGGCAGCCAAGCGCAAGCACAAGGACTTCAGGAGCTTCGTTGTGGTGGGCGACGGCGAAATGGACGAGGGATCCAACTGGGAGGCTCTGATGTTTGCAGGCCACCATCACCTGAACAATCTCTGCACCATCATCGACTATAACAAGATACAGAGCCTCGGCACAACCGAAGAAGTCATGACCCTGGAGCCGCTGGCCGACAAGTTGAAAGCTTTCAACTGCCGCGTCATCAACATCGATGGGCACAATCATACAGAACTGCTCACGGCTTTCCGCCAATTCGAAGCCGAGCCCGGGCAGCCAACCGTAATCATCGCCAACACCATTAAGGGTAAAGGCGTATCGTATATGGAGAACAATCTGGCTTGGCACTACAAGTCTCCCAACGACGAACAGCTGAAAACAGCAATGGAGGAAATAGGACAATGAGAACAGCATTCATACAACAACTGATAGAGGAAGCCGGAAAAGACGAACGCATCTTCCTCATCGTAGGCGACTTAGGCTATAATGTGGTGGAACCTTTCCGCAACCTTTATCCCGAACGTTTCCTTAACGCAGGGATTGCCGAGCAACAAATGACCGGCATGGCAGCCGGACTGGCCCGCGAAGGCTACAACGTGTTTATCTATTCCATAGCCAACTTCCCCACCCTGCGTTGCTTAGAGCAGATACGCAACGACATTACCTATTATAATGCCAACGTGAAAATCGTGGCTGTGGGTGCCGGCTATGCCTACGGTAGTCTGGGCATGTCGCATCACGCCACAGAGGAAATTGGCATCATGCGCACCTTGCCCAACATGACGGTTGTCTCGCCTTCCGACCCCGGTGAGGCACGCAGCATCGCAACATTCGCCGCAGGCTATGAAGGAAGCATGTACATCCGCCTTGGAAAAGCAGGTGAAAAGCAGGTGTTTCCCGACACAGCCGAGCCTTTGGAGCCCTACAAGCTGCACTGCCTGCAGGAGTCTTCGTCCAAAAACATCGTCATTACAACGGGTTCGATACTCTATGATGTTGTCAACCAGGTCAAAGAACTTCGTGTTGACACGGCCATCTACAGTGCTCCGTTTCTCAATCCCTTGCGAAGCGGACAAATCACAGCACTGGTTGAACGCCACCCGAATGTCATCATCGTCGAGGAGCACCAGAAGAACTGCGGACTGGGTTCGGCCTTTCTGGAAATACTCGGCGACCTCTACGGTGCAGGACTCATCAACACGTTTCCCCGTGTACACCGCATAGCCATCCCCAACAGATATGTCAGCATTTCGGGCAACCAGCAATACCTGCGTGCCTACAGCGGCCTGACACTCGGCAAGGATCTTTTCGTAGAAGACTGATGTCGCTGCTCCGATCTCTCGCACGCAAGATAGGAATGGACAAGTCCATAGCCTACACATCGGCAGCCCGCATCCTACAGGCTGCGGGAGGAGTGATTACGGCATTGTTCATAGCCCGTTTCCTTACCGGTGTGGAGCAGGGATTCTATTATACTTTCGGCTCCATACTGGCCATACAGACCTTTTTCGAGCTGGGCCTGAACGGCATCATCACGCAATATGTGGCCCACGAGGCTTCCCATCTCACATGGCAGGGAAACCGCCTCGAAGGTGAATCCATCTATCGTTCGCGCCTCTCGTCACTGCTGCATTTCTGCTTCAAGTGGTACAGCTGCTTTGCCATTGTGCTGTTTGCCGTGCTGATGATTGCCGGTTTTGTGTTTTTCAACCGCTACGACCACACCGGAGGCACCGTGAGCTGGCACCTGCCATGGATAATACTCAGTGCCACCACTGCGGCCAACCTCATGATAGCCCCCCTGTTTGCTTTCCTCGAAGGCCTGGGCAAGGTGAAGGAAGTGGCCAAATACCGTTTCTGGCAAATCGGCCTGGGGCTGCTCATCGTGTGGCTCTGTCTGGGCTGCGGTGCCAAGCTTCTCACCGCTGCAATCAACAGCCTCACATGGGTCGTTGTGGCTCTGCTGGCTTTCACACTCTCACCGTTCGGCTCCATACTGCGCGAGGTATGCAGCATCAAAGTGGTGGAAAAGGTGTCATACATCCGCGAGATTTTTCCCTTCCAGTGGAAGATAGCTCTCAGTTGGATCAGCGGCTACTTTATCTTCCAGCTGTTCAACCCCGTGCTCTTTGCCACCGACGGACCGGTCGTGGCCGGCCAGATGGGCATGACACTTGCCGCACTCACAGGCATCCAGGCACTGTCATACAGCTGGACATCCACTAAGGTTCCCACCTATTCGGGCATGATAGAGATGAAACGCTACACCGAGCTCGACACCTTGTTCCGGCGAACACTCAACCAGTCTATCGGCATCAACGCATTGTGCCTGATGCTGTTATTCCTGGTGATTTTCGCCATACGCCACTACCACATCACCATTTTCGGGCTCTATCTCGGCGACCGCTTCCTGGCCTATCTGCCTTTGCTCATGATGATGATTCCCGAGTTTGTCAACCAATATATATCGGCCTGGGCCACCTATCTGCGGTGTCACAAACGCGAACCTTTCCTTGTCAACTCCATCGTCACAGGCATCCTCTGTTGCCTGTCAACCATAGGGCTGGGGCGTTGTTTCGGAGTCAACGGCATCACCATAGGATATTGCATCATCACATTGGCCGTCGCTCCATGGGGCTACTATATATATTCAACCAAAAAGAGACTATGGCACAACCCACATTAGCGTTTCACAACAAGCTGCTCTCCCTATGCCTGCCCACCTACAACCGCGCAGACTGCATATACCAACAACTGAAAAGGCTGCAACAGTTGTCGCCCGACGAACTGGAACAGATCGAGATTATCATATCCGACAACTGCTCACCCGACCATACACGGCAGACAGTCGAGAAATTCAGCAACAGCATTCCCTTCATCTATCTGCGCAACAGCGAAAACATAGGTCCAGACGGTAACTTCCTGCAATGTCTGAGAAAAGCAACCGGAAAGTATGTATGGCTGCTGGGAGACGACGACTATCTGCGCACCGAACACATACACATCCTGCTCGACGTCCTGAAAGAACGGGAGCCCGGACTTCTACATATCGGAAAAGCCGACATGGCTCATCCCTACACCACATATGACGACATCGACACCTTTTTGTCGCACATCGGAGTGATGATCACCTTTATGAGCGGCAACATCTTCCTGCGCGAAGCCGCCCTGCATCTCGACTATACGCCCTACGAAAAGACCAACCTGCTGCAGATACCCATGTATCTTTCGGCGGCTCTCTCGGCAAGCACCAACATCATCATGCACCTGCCTTTCTATGACGCCCCCACCATGATGGCCAGCAACGGCGGCTACAACCTGATTAGGGTCTTTGTGGTCAACCTCTCAAATATACTTGACGAATACGAAGAAAAAGGCATATCGCCACACACCATCATGATGGTTCGCAACAGCACAAGCGACTTTATTGCCCCTTATGTGTTTAATTATATGATACTCCGACGCAAGAGCAACTTCGCCCTGAACCAGGGATGGAGCATCCTGCGTCAGTATCTTGGCTGGCCGCGACTGGCATTGTCCATCATCAAGATGCTGCTCAACCCGCAGCTCATATCGCATGTGCTCACCAAAAGGCTCCTCATGTTCAAGGAACTGCTGTGCCGCGTCATCGGACGGATGTCACTGTGGCTATGTCCCGTAAAGCCCTACGAACGCATCCATGTGACGTGCAACCTCATAGCCTCCTACCGCTTTGCCTATCGCACACCCACACATGTGCGTTGCTACATCGAAAGGCCGTTCTACATTTTCGGGCCTAAATATATCCGTCTTGGGCAAAACTTCAGCACAAGGCCCGGCTTGCGCATAGAATGCCTCCGACGCCTCGACCACGACCCTGTGCTGATTATCGGCAACAATGTCACGGTCAACTTCAACGTACACATCGGAGTAATAGACCGCATTGAGATAGGCAACAACGTGCTTATTGGCAGCAACATACTCATCACCGACCACTCCCACGGCAACACACGCAGGGAAGACCTCGACACACCACCCGGACAGCGGCCCATCGTGTCAAAGGGACCCGTCATCATTGAGGACAATGTGTGGATAGGAGAAAACGTTTCCATACTCCAAAACGTGCGCATCGGACACAACAGCATCATAGGAGCCAACGCCGTAGTCACCAAAGACGTACCTCCCTACAGCAAGGTGATAGGCAACCCCATGCAGATTATTCCGGCACAACCCTAAGCTTCCCCCTATGCAATGCGGCACATTGAAAGGTGTTTCATCTACATGAAACAATGTGTTTCACCTACATGAAACAACCTGTTTCCCCTATAGGATACAACGTGTTTCATGTACATGACACAACCTGTTTCCTGTACATGTCACTACTTGTTTCATGTACATGTCACGACCTGTTTCATGTACAGAAAACAACCTGCAACCCTGCACATCGTCACTCCTGCCCTCGCAGATGGGCATCTGCAATGACTGACACACGACCCGCAAATACCAAAAAGCGGCCTGTGAGTCCTCATGAACTCACAGGCCGCCATGGCGTGACCGGAAGGCCTTCGCCCTATCGGTCTAACACTTCATACGGCGAATGACGGCTCTTGTATTCGGGCACCATCTCCTTCATCTTCTGCACCGTGGCCATGTCGTCATACGTGAGGGCCGTTGCGCGCAGCTCTTCCACGGCCTTCAATACGTCGGCATAGTCGTAGCTCCTCACTGTGGCTATGCGTATCTTCTTGTGGAACGAGGGCTTGGTGTCCTCGTCTTTGCCCAATACTTCTTCATAGAGCTTCTCGCCGTCGCGCAGGCCCGTAAACTTGATTTCCACGTTGGTGGCACCGCTGAGCATTATCATCCGACGGGCCAAATCGGCTATCTTGACGGGCTCACCCATATCGAACACAAAGATTTCTCCGCCATGGCCGTGGGTGCCGGCCTCCAGAACGAGCTTGCAGGCCTCGGGGATTAGCATGAAATAACGGATAATGTCGGGGTGGGTCACCGTGAGAGGGCCGCCATGCTCCAGCTGCTTGCGAAACAGGGGTATCACGGAACCGTTGGAGCCCAATACGTTACCGAAACGCGTGGTGACAAACTGCGTGATGCCCTCAACGGCTCCACTCTTCAGGGCCTTGTCGAGACTCTGCACATAGATTTCGCAGATGCGCTTCGAACAGCCCATCACATTGGTGGGATTGACTGCCTTGTCGGTGGATATCATCACAAACTTCTTCACTCCGTATTTCACACTCAGATCGGCTATCACCTTGGTGCCCCACACGTTGTTCTCTATGCTCTCGCTCGGATTGTCCTCCATCATGGGCACGTGCTTATAGGCTGCCGCATGAAAAACATAGTCGGGCCTGAACCCTCGGAACACTGCCTCCATGCGAGGCTCGTTGCAGATGCTCGTCACAAGGGTGTGGGCCGTGATGCCATTATACTGCTCCTTCATCATCAGACGTATATCGTGCTGGGGTGTCTCTGCCTGGTCTATCAGCATCATCTCACCGGGAGCAAAGCCGGCTATCTGGCGCACCAGCTCCGAACCTATGCTGCCCGCCGAACCCGTTATCAACACCTTGCGGCCGCGAAGCAGGGAGCCCACACCCTCCATATCCACCTGTATCTCCTCGCGAGGCAGCAGGTCCTCAATCTTCACCTCACGGATGCGCACAGGCTTGTCAGAGGAGCCGCGGCCGGCCCATTCCTCGGCATTCTGAGTGACATATATCTTCACACCCATGTCCATCAACAGATCCTGCAATGCCCTGTTGCGCACAAACTGCTCGTGTTTCAAGGGGCTCACCAGCACGGCCTTGATACCTTTGTGGGCTATCACACTGCGCAAATCCTCATGTACCGACCATATGCGCTTGCCCATCAGACGCTCGCGATAGTGAGCCTGCTCATCACCGATGTAGCCCTCTATAAGAAAACGCACCGGCTTCGTGTTGCGCACCTCGTTGGTCAGGGCAATCGCACCCGCATGAGTGCCATAGATCAGGGCCTCGGGTGCAGAGTGGCTCACCAGAGCATTGTCGAATACCAACTTGATAAGTATACGCATCCCACACATCAATGCCGTGGTTACCACGAACAAAAACACCGTCATCCTACCCGTCAACTCATAGAAAACACCCGGCAGATGCGGCACAACGAAATGATTGAACAGCAGGGCCAACACCAGCGAAAGCACACCCGAATAGATCACACGCATCAAATCGACAAACTGCGAATAGCGCAATATGCCCGAATATGTGTGGAAAACGCGGAAACCAATGGCGTTCAACACCATATAAGCCACAAACGTATGACACAGCAACGTCCCCGACTGCAACAGAGAGGACAACGGATGGCGAAGCCACATCACAAACAACCCGCCCATAAAACACAGCAGCAGATCCAACGCCACTATGCACCAATAAGGCAAAGTATTACGGCTGAAATACCAGTTGAATAATCTTCTTATCATATTATTATTGCTTCCTTAATGCTCTCCACAATATATTTCACATCATCATCAGTTACCCAAGGACCTGCAGGCAGGCAGAAACCAACCTTAAATATTTCCTCTTCTATGCCATTGGTATAGACTGGCGCATCGGCATATACCGGCTGCTTGTGCATCGGTTTCCATACAGGACGGCACTCTATCTTCTTATC
>ERZ808274.1010-NODE-1010-length-10673-cov-4.349030_pt1 | contig 10673 bp, 9 predicted proteins | sample MGYA00521277_ERZ808274 | MGnify/ENA primary metagenome ERZ808274 (study PRJEB31516, sample SAMN03275597) | gut metagenome | biome: mammalia-associated habitat; material: feces | host: Papio cynocephalus | place: Kenya | collected 2012-07-28 ... | reverse complement strand
AGCAAACACACAGAATATTACTCATCAACAGGAGCATTTGGAGTAACAAAAGCCGCTATTAGTGAACTTAAAGATGCTTCATTAACTAACGGAGAAGAAGCTGAAGCATTTTTGGCTAAATACAAAACATTAAAATATAACGAGCTTGAAACTTATGATAAAACCTGGCTCAAAAATGATTATCAAGTTGTTCAAGAAAAATATGCTACTGCTACTAGCTTATCTCCTACTTTCATGTTAGAACAAAGAGTCAATGATCTCAAAGAAGCTTATGAAGTAATTGAAACAAAAGACGATATCTCAAAAGTAGAAAGTGCAATTGAAGCAGTTAACAAAGCATACGAAGAAATTGATGCTTCTACTCTTTCTGAAAGCGGAAAAGCTATTTATGATGATTCGCAAGTTGAAGTCAATAAAGCAAAAGCAAAAATCTCAATTGTAGCAACAAAAATTTACAAAGAAACTGTCGATGCTTATGTAAAAGCAGTTGCTGCTATTAATGATGTCGAAACACTTTTAAAAGCCAAAGAAGCATTAGTGGCTATACCTGTTTCTTATTCAAAATACTTCACTTCTGAAGAAGATTTTAATGAACAAGTTGCATTAATTAATAAAGCAAAAGAAGATTTTGCTAAAAAGACAAGAAGTGACAGCAAAAACATCACCCAAGGCAATTATGCAGATATTCTCACAAACGAAGATGGTAGCCTTGTCGTATCCGCGAGCGGGTCATCACAATATGGTGACAAAACGAATTCTTCTGGTGTTTACTTTGAACAACCTGTTGCATATTCAAACTTCAGTGTAAAATTCAATATCGAAGAATTGGCTGCCGATAATACATGGATCGCTCTTGGTATTATGGAACAACCTGATATGTTCATAATCGCTGAAAATGACTCAGTTACTAACAACAAAGGCGTCTCATTTAGAATGCAAAGAACAACATTGTCAACAATCTCTGTCGAAGTATATGTCACAACGATGACTGCAACAAGATATTATGACGCTAAACTTCTTACAACTATGGATATACCATATCAACAAGACGTAACATTAAAAATGAAAAATGTTACTAAGAATTTAGGCGGCATTCTTGATAACTACTATACAATCAGTTTCAACGATGTCGAACTCAACGAAACAATCAAAGTTTCAAAAATGAAAACAGTATTCCCAAATGGCGATAACGCTTATTTATTCTTTGGTTCTCATGGTACACAAGTTGCTTACACAATTAAAGATATCAATGGTAAAAAACCATTATCTGATGATCTTAAACCAGCATCAAGTGTTCCAACATCAACTGATTCAGCACTCGAATACGAACTTGGAAGTGGGAAAGATTTATCAATCAATCTTGATACAAAAGGTGAGATGATTTCATCGGTAAAAATCGGAAAAAAAGTTGTTAGTTCCGCCAACTATACATACGAAAACAATGTTCTTACGATTAAAGCGAGTGCTCTTAGTAAACTCTCAGAAGGCGAAGAAAATGTTATTGTTGAAACAGCATATGGTTCATTAACATGGAAATTAACTGTCAAAACTTCTGGAACTACACCTGTCGATCCAGAGCCTGAAACACCAACAAATAACAATGGTTGTGGAGGTTCAATTATCGCTACAAGTGCAATTGTTTCCACTCTTGCACTAGCAGGCATTGGCTTAGTTATTTACAAAAAAAGAGAAAGAAAATAACTGACTGAAATTTTATAATAGGATGTGGGAAAATTCTCACATCCTTATTTTATATCTATGAAGAATGAAATAAAATTTATAGCCCATAGAGGCTATCACGAATACTATATCGAAAACACTTATGATGCATTTATAGAAGCTGGAAAAAGAAACAATTACGCCATCGAAACTGATATATATTTAACAAAAGATAATGTAATGATTTGCAACCACAACAATAAAATTGATGGCATGGATAAAAACATTGTTGATTGTTATTATCAAGAAATAGAAAAAATTGAGTTGCACAAAAATAATGTCACCTCGAAAGTGTGTTTATTTGAGAATTACCTAAAAATTTGTAAAAAATATAACAAAATACCAGTAATTGAATTCAAAATGACACCACCGCTAAAATGGATAAAAAATGTCTTGAAAACAATACTGTTATATTATGGTGATATTAACAAAGTAGAATTTATTTCTTTTGGTAGAGAAATATGTAAAATACTTTTAAATTTAAAGGAAAAACACAATTACGAATATCAAGTATATAGGTTAGTTTCAGAAGATAAATATATTGATGAAGCCTATTTTGATCAAATGAATATTTCTTGCTATTATGAAAAAATTAACGAACAATTAATAAAGAAATTCAGTAACAAAAACCTTGAAATTAAAGTTTGGACGATTGATGACAAATTTATTTTAGAAAAAATGGTTAATCTAGGAATAAAAACTATAACAAGCGACATTTTTGATAAAATTTAAGAAATATATTCAGATTTTTTGCCTCTAAGAAGAAGTTTTGCAGCAACTTCTCTTGGAGGTTTTTTGTTATTTACAATTTCATTAACCGCTAAGACGATAGGCATATCGATTTTATATTTGCAACACAAATTAACAGCGGCATTTAAAGAAGCAATTCCTTCTACAACCATTCCTACTTTTTTAATAGCTTCATTTACTTCTATACCTTCGCCAATATAATGACCGCATGTATTATTTCTACTATGCTTTGATGTGCATGTCACAATTAAATCGCCTAATCCCGCAAGTCCAGAAAATGTATCTTTATTGCAGTTCATTTTTTCGCCTAAGTTTTTAAGTTCATGTACGCCCCTAGTAATTAAAGCCGCTTTTGTATTATCGCCATATCCAAGGCCATCAGAAATGCCACAAGCAATTGCAATAATATTTTTAAAAGCACCACAAAGCTCCGATCCTTTACGATCATTATTCGTATAAACCCTAAAGCACTCACTATGGAAAATCTTTTGAATTAATTCAGCCTTTTTTTCATTTTGACACGATGCAACTATACATGTTGGTATTTTTAAGGCTACTTCTTCTGCGTGTGTTGGACCTGTCAATGCAACTACTTCATTTTTGAGATTCAATACGTCTTCGATTATTTCTGATGTTGTTAAGAAAGTATTATTTTCAATTCCTTTTGCAACATCCACAAGTAGTTGATGCTTATAATATTTTTTAAATTCGTCTGCAGTTGTTCTAATAAAAGATGAAGGAACAGCAAAAACAACTAATTGAGAATCTTTAACACATTCTTCGAGATTAGATGAAAATACAATTGATTCATCCAATTTTACATTTGGCAAATTTTTATGAATGTGTGTTTTATTTAATGAATTAGCTTCATCATCAAATTTTGACCAACAAAAAACCTCATTTTTATAACCCGCTAAAAGGTTAGCTAACGCACTACCCCATGTACCACTACCTAAGATGCAAATTTTCATAATAAAAAACCTCAATTAAAGTTTAACATAGAAATAAAATAATTAATTATACAAAACCGCTTTTTGCTTTTTATCATCAATAATGAAGCACATAATAGCTTTATTTTTATTAAAATCAAAACAATACTCGGTATACTTATTTGCTAAAAGATAAACATCAATTTCCTTATTGTTGTCTTTTCCTATTAATGAATTATTCATATTGCATTTATCAAATTGAATATACTTAACTTTTCCGTTTTTATTTATAAATGATTTATATCTATATAGAAAACGAATCAATCGTATAGAAAATGCAATAAAGAAAAGAGCACATAAAATAACGGAGAACAAAAACGGAAAGAATGAATATAATTTACTATTTAATGGAGAAAATAATACGGAGATGATAATTAAGGATAATAGTAAAACAAAACTAAATACCATAGAAACAAGATATTTTTTGAATCCATATATTTTGCTTACTTTGAATCTTTCCATGTGCTCTTATTCTTTCTAGTTAGTCATTGCTAACTCTTATATGATAACATCGCTTTATTTGCTTTCAATAAAAACGATAATTTTTAATAAAATAAATTTATATATGCTAAAATGATTTTGAGGTGAAAAGAATGACAAAAGAAATTTATAATCGATATCTCCGCTGGTTAAACGAAAAAGAATTAACAAGCGAAGAAAGAAATGAATTAAAAAATCTTGAAACTAATGAAAAAGAAATCGAAGACAGATTTGTTGGCGATCTTGAATTTGGAACAGGTGGTTTGCGTGGAATAATGGGTCTTGGAACCAACAGAATGAATAAATATGTTATTCGCCACGCTTCTCAAGGTTTAGCAAATTATTTGCTTAAAACTAATCCACATCCAAGTGTATCAATTGCTCACGACTCAAGAAATAATTCACGCTTATTTGCGTTAGAAGCTGCGAATGTTTTAGCTTCAAATGGCATAAAAGTCCACATCTATAAAGAACTCATGCCTACACCATCACTTTCTTTTGCGGTAAGACATCTTCATTCAGATGCTGGAATTGTTGTCACAGCATCACACAATCCAAAACAGTATAATGGATATAAAGTTTATGGCAACGACGGATGTCAGATGACTGTTGACTCAGCAAATGCCGTCTTAAAAGAAATTGAAAACATCGACATGTTTGATGATATAAAGTACACAAATGATGAAGAAAAATTATTCAATGATAAAATGATTGAACTTATTCCTGATTCACTTGTTGAAGAATATTTAAAATCATGTTTAGGTCAATCATTAATTAAAAAAGAAAAAGAAGAAAGAATACTTAAATTAGCTTACACACCACTTAATGGAGCTGGAAGAAAGTGTGTCACATCTGTATTAGATAAAGACGGTTTTAAAAACGTTGATATTGTTAAAGAACAAGAATACCCAGACGGAAATTTCCCAACTGCACCATACCCAAACCCAGAAATGAAAGAAGCTTTATCATTAGGCATTAAATTAATGCTTGAAAAAGGCGATGATATTTTAATAGCAACCGATCCAGACAGCGACCGTGTTGGCGTTGTTAATAATCAAAATGGTAATGCAATTATATTAACTGGAAACGAAGTTGGAATTTTGTTATTCGATTTTATTTATCATCAAAGAAAAGAACAAGGAACTCTTCCAAAAAATCCAGTTGTTGTAAAAACAATAGTTTCTTCAGATATGGTCAATATCATGGCCAAGGACTATGGAGTGGATGTTAAAGAAGTGTTAACCGGCTTTAAATTTATTGGTGAACAAATTCTTTTCCTTGAAAGAAAAGGCGAAGAGAACCGCTATATGTTCGGTTTTGAAGAATCATGTGGTTATTTAACAAATACAGATGTAAGAGATAAAGATGCTGTTAACGCTGCTCTTCTTGTCGCTGAAATGGCAAATCATTATAAAACCATTGGAAAAACACTTTATGATAGACTTCAAGAACTATATAGCAAATATGGCGATTTCAAAACTGCAACTCTTGCATATGAATTCGATGGTCTTGAAGGTAAAGAAAAGATCAAAAATCTAATGAAAGATTTTAGAGGAGAAAAAATTAAAGAGATTATCGGTAATGTTGACCATATAGGCGACTATCTTAAAGGTAAAATTTACTTTAAAAATCATGAAGAAGATACAAATCTTCCAAAAAGTGATGTTGTTAAGTTCTTCCTTAAAGGAGGAGAAACGATTACTATAAGACCTTCAGGAACAGAACCAAAAATCAAAATCTATATTTTTGCAAATGGACAAGCGAATCTTGAACACTTTGAAAACATGATTAATAATATTATCAGGGGGTAAAAATATGCTAAAAAAATTATCACAAACATTTTACATAATTAGTATCGTTCTATCCGCAGTAGGAATAGCAACATATTTAACATGTGGAATTATTTTCTCTACTGTTATACCACTACTTTATCAAGCCGGAGAAATTACTGGAATTGTTCTTCCACCAGAATATTCAGGGATAATTACTGTTGATGAATATGTAAGTCTTCTTGCTATTAGCATGGGAATTGCATTTTTCGAATTGACCGTTATGTCTATGCTGTCATTGATTTTTTCGGTTAAAGCGCGCAAAGATCAAACTAAAAACATGTATATTATTTCTATTGTCTTTGGTGCATTAAGCAGCACATATTTTGGAATTGCTGCTGGTATTCTTGGTTTAATTAGCGAATCAAAAAAGGAAGAATAATACAAAGCACATTACTAAAAAACAAGCAAATTGCTTGTTTTTTTATTTACCAAGAACAAAAGCTTTTAGTCTTTCGCAACACATTTTCACATTTTCAAGAGATGTTGCGACATTAATTCTTATAAAAGTTTTACCATTTTCACCATATTGAAAACCATTTGAAACATAAAGACCTGTTTTGTTCCTTAATTGTTGTGTAAAAACAACACTATCGTTTGAAACAGATGAGATATCAATCCACATCAAATATGTTGCATTGCCGTTTATAACATGTAGTGTCGGCATTTCCTTTTTAACAAATTCTTCCAAATACTTTTTGTTTCTAGATATATAGTCATTTAATTGTTTATTATATTCATCCCCATATTTAAATGCCGCTATTGTTACATCAACCGCAAAGAAATTCGGTTCTCCAACATCTTCTTTATAAACACCTGATTGCAAAACATCTCTTATTTCATTATTGTATGTAGCAATTACTGCTGATTGTAGACCAGCTAAGTTAAATGCTTTAGAAGGAGATAAAAGAGCGATAACATTATTATAAAAATGATATTTAAGCACTGATACAGTTTTCGCTATATTTTCTTTTATATCTATATGTATTTCATCTGAAATTAAAAGTAAATTATATTTTTTACATAAATTTATAAAACCTTTTATTTGTTCATCATCAAAAATCATTCCGAATGGATTATGAGGATTGCACAACAAAAATGCTTTAGGTTTATTGTCAATAATCAATTGTTCTATTTTAGAAAAATCCAATAAATAAGAATAATTGCTATATTCAAAGTTATAAATAACTGGAATTAATCTATTGTTATTCAAACAACTATAAAAAACATTGTAGTTTGGTGAAAACATTAACACTTTGTCCCCATCATTTAATAGATATTTAAATATTGTATCTAAACCCGATATAACACCTGTTACAAAAACAAGGTTTTCTCGCTTTAGTGTAACGTCGTGATGAGATTTCCACCAATAAATGTATGAATCATAATATTCATCTGGTATCTCACTATAACCAAAAGCGTTAATCGTAGCTCTTTTAATTATTGCATCATGTATTTCAGGCAATACTTTAAAATCCATATCAGCAACCCACATAGGAAGTTCATTATCTAAAACATTCCATTTTAAGGAATTAGTATTTCTCCTATCGGCAATGTCATCAAAATTATACTTTTTCATCGATTATTATTTTAGTTTTCTTTCTATCAATCATATTCTCGTCTAGAATCAATTCACCAACAGATTTAACATGTATTTTTCCAGAGATAGGATTTTTGATGGATGTAACATGCGAAATTATTTCCGCATCAACATTTTCACATAATTCAAAACATAAATCAGTATCTATTAATTCACAATTAATCATTTTTAAATTTTTCATATAACAAAGGCCTTGATGAGAAGTGATTTTGCAATTAATAAAAGTAATGTCCTTGCTATTCCATCCAATATATTCGCCGTTAATAACAGAATCACAGACAGTAACATTTTTACAATTCCAAAAAGAATCTTTGCTATTTAAGGTAGCATTTCTTATATAAATATTTTTCCCGCCATCAAAAGCGTAATTGCCATCTAATTTGAAATTATTAATAGCAATGTTGGATGAATTCATCCCAAAATAGTCTCCTTTTGCGGTGATATTAACTAACTGTATATATTTGCAAGTCCAAAATGTTTCAAGCGCATTATTTAATGTTACATTTTTAAGAGTAATATTTTTTGCTCTTCTAAACGTTTTAGGAGCATCGATAATAGAATTAATGATTTCGATATCATTTGTATACCATATGCCACTTCTAGCGGTTTCTAAAAATTTAATGTTTTCGCATTTAATATGTTTTGAATACCAAAGTGGATATTTCCATTCGAATTGACAATTTTCTAATGAAATATTTTTGGTTTCTTTTAAAGGAGATTCTCCATCTTTAAATATAGAATTATTAATCTTTGAGTTATTTATATTATATAAAGCTCTTTCGCCTATGAATGTTTTGTTTTCATATTTGTTCATTGATAATAACCTCCCTGAATGAAATTATAATAATATTTAATTATTAATTATAAATCAATAGAAATAAAAACGCCTTAGTCATAAGGCGTATTATCATTATTTCAAGAACGATTCTGCTTTTGGACATTTCCTATCAACAAACGCAAGAATATCTTGATAAATCTCCTTTTTATTATCTTCATTTAATATTTCATGACGAAGATCTTTGTAAAGATGTAATTCAACGTTTTCAAGACCTAATTTTTCATAAAGCTTTGCTAGCTTAGCAGGTCCTTTTCCATGCGCTCCAACAGGATCATCATCACCTGCAACAATTAAAATATTCATGTCTTTACGAATTTTATTTAAAAATTTCTTTTTATAAAGACGATTGAGTCCTTTCATAAATTCATAGAAAAAACCATGCGTTGAAATATAACCAGTTTGAGGGTCTACAATATATTTAATGACGTTATCTTTACTTAAACTAATCCAATTTGATTCACTTACTTCATCAAAATGTTTCTCATATTGCTTAAATAATAAGTCATTCATTTTATAGAATTTTTTATCACGATTTTTCTTAGTTAAACAAAGTCTTGTAATGAATTTGCCAAAAGCATATGCAAATTTAGCATTTGGTCCATTTGTTCCCACCAAAACAACCTTATTAATGTGCTCAGTAAACCTTTGTATATAATCTTGTAACATAAATGAGCCCATAGAATGAGCAATGATTGTTGTAGGTAAACATGAAACACGACAATGTGTTACAATCTCATCAATATTTTTAACAGATTTAGAGAAAAATGATATTGGAACAACCCCTTGCATTTCGGGCGTTGGTGCATTCAATCCTTGCCCATAATGGTCAAAGCAAAAAACATCATAGCCGTTTTCGTTAAGATATTTTGCAAAATCATCATAACGCAAAGCGTATTCTTCCATTCCGGTAACAATGATCACATTGCCCTTTGGTTCTTTAATTGTCCAAGCATAGCCATACATTGTATCGCCAAACTTGTTAACAAATGATACTTCATCTCTTGCCATAATCTTCCTCCTTAATTTAAACCATTTGGGTTTTTCTTTTGATAATTCCACGAATCACGACAGCAATCCACAATGTTATGTTTTGCAATAAAACCAATTTCGTTTTTTGCTTTTGTAGCGTCAGCATAACAAACCGCTATATCGCCAGGTCTCCTTGGAGCAAAAACATATGGAATATCAATATTGTTTGCCTTCATAAAGGCATTAACAAGTTCAAGAACACTAGTTCCCACACTTGTACCTAAATTATAAACTACAAGTCCTGGATTTTCTTCTAATTTTCTTAAAGCTAATAAATGACCATGTGCAAGATCAACAACGTGAATATAATCTCTAACGCATGTTCCATCTTTTGTATCGTAATCGTTTCCGAATATTCTTAACATTGGTAATTTCCCACACGCCACTTGTGTTATATAAGGCATCAAATTATTTGGAATTCCTCTTGGATCTTCACCTATTAAGCCAGATTTATGTGCTCCGATAGGATTGAAATAGCGCAATATCGCAATATTAAATGACTTATCTTCTTTGTAAAGAACATTCAACATTTCTTCAATTTTAACCTTAGTTTCGGCATATGGATTAGTTACTTCCCCAATTGGATCTGTTTCTTTGATAGGAACTCTTTTTGGAGAGCCGTACACAGTAGCGCTAGAAGAAAAAATGATATTTTTAACATTATATTTTTTCATCACATTTAAAAGCGTAATAGTGCTTCCGATGTTGTTATCATAATAAAGTTGGGGTTTTTCAACGGACTCGCCAACTGCTTTTAAACCAGCAAAATGAATTACACTTCCAATATTATTACTAGCAAAAACTTTATCCAAATTTTCTTCATCGCGAACATCGACTTGATAAAAAATAGGACGAATACCACATATTTTTTCAATGCGATTTAAAACTTCTAATTTGCTATTGCACAAATTGTCAACGATGACTGGATTAAAACCATTTTCAATTAATTCAATAACAGTATGTGACCCAATATAACCAAGACCACCAGTAACTAAAATATTTTTATTCATAATTACCTCTTTTGAAGTTCTTTCAATAATAACTCGTTGGTGAGTTTAGGATTAACTTTTCCTTGTGATTTTTTCATTACTTGTCCTACAAGGAAACCAAGCGCTCTTCCTTTTCCTTCTTTATAATCAATAATTGCTTGAGGATTTTCTTCTAAAACTTTATTAATAATATCGATAACAAAAGTTTCGTCGGAAACCTGAGACGCTATACCTAAGGCTTCTTTTGCAACACTTGCTTCGATATTATCTTTGACCATCTTTGCGAATATTTCTTTTGCTTGATTAGAATTAATCTCGTTTTTTTCAATCATATTAACTAATCCAACAAGTGAAGACGGCTTCATTTTAAAATCGTTAATTGTTAAGAAATTTTTATTTAAATACGCTGCAATTTCCACGTTAATCCAGTTGGCAAGCATTTTGTATGAC
>ERZ808274.1009-NODE-1009-length-10674-cov-2.883511_pt1 | contig 10674 bp, 6 predicted proteins | sample MGYA00521277_ERZ808274 | MGnify/ENA primary metagenome ERZ808274 (study PRJEB31516, sample SAMN03275597) | gut metagenome | biome: mammalia-associated habitat; material: feces | host: Papio cynocephalus | place: Kenya | collected 2012-07-28 ... | reverse complement strand
ATAAAAATTTTATGGGTTGTAATGTTTTAATTAATAGAAATATTAGTGGTAATTTTGGAAGTGTAGAAATCTCAAATGGAGGTTATAACTTTACTGAAGTAGATAAGTGAGAATTTTATATTAATGATAATGTCATGCAAGATAAAATTCCTAGAAAGAATATCGAAACTAATAAAGCTTGTGATTTAGAATTTAAAGTATTTGATAATGTTTTAGATCCAAGTGATGAAATGGAGTATTACGTTAGTGGCGATGTAATGCCTTTAGGTAGACTTAGATATGGGTATTAAATTCATTTTAATGTTGACAATTATAAGGGACGTTTTAAAATGAATTTATAAAATCGGATGAAAATACTACTTCTTATTAAATCTCTATTCTTGATGAAAAGGGAGTAATAACAAGATTAAAAGTATTTAAATTATAGATAGATAATTAAAGGAGAAAAAATAATGAAAAAGTTATCAATTCTAACGTTATCAGTATCAGCAATATTATTACTTGCTAATACTAGTCAAACTGCTTCAAATGAAGCACTTAGTAGAACTATGAAATATAGTGATACTGTTTTAAAAGTAGCTGGAGATAATACTGATGTAACAGTTTCTCAAGTTGTTACTAGTAATTCTGGATGGACTGCTAATAGTAATATGGGCGTATTCATTCAATTAAATAATATTACTAAAAGTAATGGTTTTGGTGCTTTTTGTAACGCTGAATTAGTCAATGATAATATTCATATGTATGATAAGTATGGTGATGAAACACCATTACTTTATAAAGTTGAAGGACAAGGGAATGGCTTTCTCATAAATAGAACTAAAGGTGCTAATTATAATAATCAAATTGTTAAAATTCCTGCTAATTTAAAGGTTAAAATGGGAAATCCATATGCTAGTACAAACGATTATCTTGATGAAACAATTACTGTTACCGAAGAAGCTATATATATCTGTAAACTTGCTGATGGAGAGTATGGAGCATGGGAGAAATTAGTCAATCCTACTTCAATTACACTAGATAAAGAAGATTTAACTTTAAAGGTTAATGGAACTTCTAAATTAACGGCTAAAGTTGAAGGAACTACAAATGGTACTTTGTTTTATAAAAGTAGTAATACTAATGTAGCAACAGTTGATGAAGAAGGAAATATAGTTGCTAAAGGAAAAGGTGAAGCTACTATTACTGCTAATTGTGGAACAATTAAAAAATCAATTAAAGTTAGTGTAACAAGTGATGAACCAAGTGTTCAAACGGGTATTAAAATTATTAAAGGTAAGACTATTGAAATTTATAAAGGTGAAAATTATTCACTAAGCGATTTAAAAGTTGTTAAGGTTTATAACGATAATCCTGAAGGTGAAGAAGTGACTTTAACTAGCGATATGATTAGTGGAACTTTCGATAATAACAAAGCCGGAACATATACATTAACTATTACTAGCGGAGAATTTAGTGATACTTTTACTATTACAGTTAAAGATGCAGGTGTTATTGGCGTAAAAGAATTAAAAAAAGGTTATAATTTTGGAAATAACTCTGGATGGGGTGATTTCTATTTACAAACTGATGCTCCAAATGTTGGTACCCAATGGCTAAATATTAAAGGTGAAGCTTTTAATAATTTAAATAAATACATTAAAGTTAATGGTAAATCAGGTGTCCTATCAAATGTTAAATGTTTTCATGGCGTACGTTATGAATTTTGGTTTGATACTGAAACCAAAAATTCTTTAAAAGCTGGAGACGTTATTACTATTTCCAAAGATACACCATTTTATTATTATAGTGGAACAACTGATGGTAACCATGAACCTATGGGTGATGGCACCTATCAAGCTAGAAATAGATTAGATAAAGAATATAAATTTGTTTATACTGGTCACGATTATGAAGTTTTTGCTGGAGAACCAACAGAACTGAATGTTGCTAATTCTAGTGTGACCTTAGCAGTTGGCGAAGAAATTCAAATTAATTATTCAGTTGGTCCTACTGGTACCTATGGAACTCCAACTTTTAGTGGTTATGATGATAAAATAATAAGCGTAAGTAAATATGGGAAGATTATTGGTTTAGCTACAGGAAATACACAAGTTACTCTTACATTAGGAAGTTTGACAAAGATAATTAATGTTACTGTACTAAATGCAAAAGATATAAAAGAGTTTGAATTTACAAATATTCCTACTTATTTCTCTATCTTAAAAGATACAAAAAATGTAGATCTCACATCAAAGTTAAAAACTGGAAAATATATCTTTAGTGATAATACTGAATCTGGTGAAGTTCAAGTTACTAGTGTAAAAATGAAAACCAATTTAGATACATCAGTTATTGGGACAAAACAAGTTGAGTTTGATGTTACTATTAATTCTAAAACATATACAGCTACAGTCGAAGTTCAAATTTATGAATATTATGATCAAAAGCCAAGTGAAGTAGCAATAGTTGAATGGTTTGATTATGCTGTTTTCTTACAATTCCCAAAAACAATGACAAATGCTGTAAATATTACAGGTGCTAATGATGAAGAAAATGCATTACTAAAAGAAACAATGAAAAACATTTCATACACTAGAAAAGATGGAACGGAGGTTAAACTTAATGGTGGATATGAACTTGCAACAAATATTGCAATTTTCCCTGAGTTTATGTATGAACAAAAAGATGAAAAAGGTAATGTAATTCATGCTAAGATCGGAGCAGATAATTATAATTCTGATGGCTATTATATGGCTGGAGATATGATTACTGTTTTACAAGATACTCCTATTTATAAATGGACTGGAAGTAAAGGTGATCAAGATCGTCCAGTAGCAGGAACTGGTGAATATATTATCGAAGGCTATATTAAAGAAAAATTAGTTTATAAATTTAATGGTTCTGTCTGGACTTCATTTATTGAATATACAGATATGGTTGTAAATACAAAAACACTTGAAGTTACAGTTGGTAAAACCGGAACTATCGAAGCTAAACGAATACCAGATAATGCAACTCAAGGTGTATTTAGTTATGAATCTAGTGATTCAAGTATAGCTACAGTTAATAGTTATGGAATAGTTAAAGGCTTAAAAGAAGGTAAAGTAACCATCACTATTACATTAAAAGATGAAGATGATCCAAGTAAAACAAAAACTGGTACTTGCGAAGTAACTGTTGTTGATGGAATCACTTCTATTAATTTTGATAAAGATTCTTATGATGTAAGTTTAGGAACTTCAGTTGAAGATTTATTAAAGAAATTCAGTGGAAGTTATGTTTATGCAAGTGGTAAGGTTGGCGAAAAAGTTGATTTTACTAACGCAACAATTGACGGATATAATAAAGATAAAGAAGGTAGTCAAAATATTACAGTAACTGTTAATAAAGACGGTAAGTCAATTACTAGTGCAATTAAGGTTAATGTAACTAGCAAAAAAGGATGTGGAGGTGATATTATCACAACTTCAGCTCTTATATCTACTCTAGCTTTATTAGGCGTTGGCGTAATGCTTACGATCACATATAAAAAGAAAAAAGAAAATAAATAGTTAGGTTTAACAAGGTTATTATTTATAAAGTGAGGTAATATGTTTAAATTAAAAGAAGTAAAAGTTAATTATATGATAGAACCTATAACTATTAGTGATAAGCCATCATTTTCTTGGACTTATCTTAATGGTTCTAATTCTAAACAAACTACATACCGAATTATTTGTAGTTTAGTAGATGGAAATATTGTTTGGGATTCAAAAGTTATAAATAGTAATCGAATGACAAATATTATCTTTGAAGGTAGTGAAGAACTACCTTCAAAGAGCTTAATTAATGTTAAAGTAATTGTTACATCAAATAATAAAGAAGAAGATACTTTTATAACTCATTTTGAAACAACTTTAAAAGATAATGAATGGTTAGGAAAATGGACTTCTATACCAGATAATTTTAATGGTGGAACTTTATATTTTAGAAAACAATTTCAATTAAAAAATAAAGAAATTAAAAGAGCACGTTGTTATATTTGCGGCATTGGGTATCATGAATTTTATCTTAATGGTAAAAAAGTTGGAGATAAAGTTTTAAATCCAGGTGTTACAAATTATGATAAGACAGTTTTATTTGATACTTACCAAATTGAAAAATATCTTAATAAATTAGATAACGTTATGGGTATAGAAGTTGGATATGGTTGGTATGGTAACCGTAAACTTTTATTACAAATGTATATTGAATATGTAGATGGAGAGATTTATGAAGACCATAGTGATTGTAATCATGGTTGGTGGGTTAGTGGATCTCCTGTAATTGAAAATTCGATTTATGGTGGTGAAATATATGATGCTCGAATTGAAAAAAAGACATATCCAAATTGGACAAGTTTAGAATTTCAACCTACTTGGGCTAATGGATGGATGTATACAATTTTAACTCAAGTACCAAGTGGAAAATTAACGCCACAAGAAATTAACCCAATTAAAGTATTAAATACTTATTCGGTTAAAACTATAAATCGTATCGATGATAAGCATTTAGTTTTTGACTTAGGTCAAAATATGGCTGGTTGGGCAGAAATAAAAGTCGAAGGTGAAGAAGGAAGTAAAGTAACTTTATTATATGCTGAAGGCATTAAAACAGATGGTCATGTCAATCAATTAAATTTAAGAAGTGCTAGATGTAGTGATACATATATTTTAAAAGGTGATGGTATTGAAACATATGCCCCTAGGTTTACTTATCATGGATTCCAATATGTTGAAGCAATTATTGAAGGTAATGCAAAAATAATACATTTAGTTGGGAAACATGTTCATAGCGATATTAAAGTTGTTGGGAAGTTTAAATGTAGCGATGAAATATTAAATAAATTACATCAAATGGCGGTTATCACTGAGCAAAATAACCAATATTCCATATTAACTGATTGTCCACAAAGAGATGAAAGATTTGGGTGGTTAAATGACGTTTCTAGCCGTGTTTTTCAGTCTAATTATAATTTTGATATGGATAGGCTTTATAACAAGGTAGTTCATGATATTTATGAAACTCAAGATGAATTAGGAAGAATTGGCGATACAGCTCCTTATTATACAGGAGGACAGCCTGCCGATACGACAACGGTTTCGTATTTATTATTAGCCTTAAGTGCTTATAAATATTATGGCGATGATAGCTTAGTTAAAAAAGAATACGAAGGCCATAAAAAGTGGGTTGAATATCTATTAACTAGACAAAAAGATTTTATAATGGATTACTATTATTATGCTGATTGGGTACCTCCAATGACATTAAAAAATAGTGTAAGTGATGGAATATTTGTATCTAGTATGTTTTTGTATTGGCACTTAATAACAATTGCTAAATTAGCAAAAATATGTGGAAATAGTAAGGATTTTGAAAGATATACAGAATTATCTAAATTATCTAAACTGGCATTAAATAAAAAATATTATCATGAAGAAGGATATTATTGTAACAACACTCAATGTGAGAACGCAATGCCAGTTTGGTTAAACATTTGTGAAGATAAAAATAAAGCAAAAGTCGTTAAACATATTGTAAAAGATATTAAAGAAAATAATAATCATATAACTTGTGGCAATCAAGGATATAGACATGTTTTCTATTTATTATGTGAATTCGGATATGAAGATCTAGCAATTGATGTCTTAAAAAATAAAGAATATCCAGGTTGGGGATATATGATAGAAAGTGGAGCAACTACTGTCTGGGAAAGATGGGAAAAAGAGATGCAAAATGAAATGCATTCGTTTGATCACCCAATGTTTGGTAGTTATGATGCAATATTTTATCGATATTTTTTAGGCATTCAAATTGATGGCGAAGGCGCTAATGATATAACATTGCATACAATTGTACCTTCTAAATTAAATTATGCAGAAGGTGAATTTAATTCTATAAAAGGACTAATTTCTGTTAAATGGGAAAAAGATTTAGATAACAAAGAAATTAATTATGTATATGAAATTCCTACAAATACGTCAGCTAAATTAATGGTTAATAAAGATATTATTTCATTAGATGGTAAAAAATGTAATGGAAACGAATTTGTTTTAGAAGGTGGTAAACACATTTTAAAAACTATTTTATAAAGGATGAGATTATATGAAAAATATACTAGATTATAAGGTTTTACAAGATGTAGCCAAAATAATAAATAGAATGTATTTATTAGGATGGGATGAAAGAAATGGAGGGAATGTATCATATTTATTGGATGAAAATGAATTAAAAGATTATTTAGATTTAAATAAAGTTATTCGTACATATCCTTTAAATTTCGATGCTAGTGAAGTGAAAGGTAAATTCTTTTTAGCAACTGGAACAGGGAAATATTTTAGAAATACTTTAGAAGATCCAGAAACTAATTTAGGAATTTTTAAAGTTAGTAATGATGGTAAATACGCTGAACTAATTTGGGGATATAAAGATGGTGGTAAGTCCACTAGTGAAACTTATGCACATTTAATGTGCCATATTCAAAGATTAAGAGTTGATCCTAAGCATCGTGTTGTCATTCATTCTCATCCAACATGTACATTAGCGATGACTCATATATTGCCTTATGATGAAAAAGTTTTTACAAAAGAGTTATGGAAAGTTATGACTGAATGTATAGTTGTTTTTCCAGAAGGTATTGGTGTTTTACCTTGGATGCAATGTGGAACATATGAAATTGGCGTTGCTACAGCTGAAAAAATGAAGGATAGAAGATTAGTAGTTTGGGGGCTTCATGGAATATATGGAGTTGGTGAAAATATTGACGAAGCCTTTGGTTTAATAGAAACAGTTGAAAAAGCAGCAGATGTATGGTTAAAATATCGTCAGTTTGATGAAGTTAATACGATAAGTGATGCTGATTTAAAAGGTATTGCAAAATTTTATGGCGGCATCCCAAGGAAAGGATATTTAGATTAATTTATGAAATACTATTTAGCAATTGATATTGGTGCTTCAAGCGGCAGAGGAATGCTTGGACATGTTGAAAATGGAGAGATTTTTTTAGAAGAGATTTATCGTTTTGATAATTATTTAATTAAGAAGAATGAATCTTTATTTTGGGATATTGCTAAAATTTATAATAGCATCATTTTGATGCTAAAAAAATGTAAAGAAATTAATAAAATTCCTGAAAGTTTAGGTATTGATACTTTTGGAGTAGATTATTGCTTATTAGATTGTAATGATCAACTTGTAAGAAATATTTATTCATATCGAGATAGTCGAACTATTAAAGCTAAACAAGACTTTGAAAAAATAATGTCAATAGAAAATTTATATAAAATAACAGGGATTTATCCTCAAGTATTTAATACTTTATATCAACTTTATGATGATAAAGAAAAAGGATTAATTACTAAAACAAAAACAATAATGTTTTTACCTTGTTATCTAGGGTATTTGTTAACTGATGTAAAGTATAATGAATTATCTATTGCTTCAACTAGTGGCTTATTAAATAAAGATACTTTTGACTATGATAAAGATATATTAAAATTGTTAGGATTAAATAAAGAAAATTTTGCAAATTTTAAAAATAATGGGGAATTAGTTGGGTTTTTAACAAAAGATATTGAAAAAGAAGTTGGTTATAACTTAAAAGTTATTAATATAATTTCTCATGATACCGGAACAGGAGTTTATGGAAGTAAGGTAGAAACCGATGAATTATTTCTTTCTAGTGGCACATGGTCTTTAATCGGATTATTAGATAATTCATACGATACTAGAATAGAGTGTTATAAAGAAGGATTTACAAATGAATTAAATGAATTTGGAAAAGTAAGATTTTTGCAAAATATTGTTGGTATGCTATTAATTAATACCTTAAATAATGAATGTGAAAAATTACCTATTACTGAAGTTGTTGAAGGTGCTAAAAAAGGAAGTAATTATAAAAATATTTTTGATGCTACTTTACCTAGATTTTTAGCTCCAAAATCAATGAAAGAGGAAATTGATAAATATTTTATAGAGCAAAATATTACTCCTCCTCAAAACTTAAATGAATATTATTATTGTATATATAATTCGTTAGCTCATGCTTATAAAAAAGCCATTGAAAATATTGAAAAACTTAAAGGCAAAACTTATAAAAAAATAACAATATTTGGTGGCGGTAGTAAAAATAAATTTTTAAATAATTTAACAGAAGAATTAACTCATAAAAAAATTGTTATTGGACCTAATGAAGGTTCATCAATTGGGAATGTTATGTGTCAACTTTTAAATAAAAAATAAGATTGGAGATGTTTTATGCCATTAATTAAAAAGATTTCAAAAGAAGAAAAACTTGTTAACAAAGAAAGAAAAAGAATCCATGAAGAAGTAATTAAAAAAGAATATCTTCATAGTAAAGAAGATAAAATAAGTCCGAAGGGTTCATTTGTATCTTTAGTAAACGTTAATAAAATTTATGATAACCATGTTCAAGCTGTTTACAATTTTAATCTTGATATAAAACCACAAGAATTTATTGTCTTTGTTGGACCTAGTGGATGTGGGAAATCAACTACTTTAAGAATGATAGCCGGACTTGAAGATATTACCTATGGAGATCTTTATATTAATGGAATGTATGCTAATGATCTTCAACCTAAAGATAGAGATATTGCAATGGTTTTTCAAAGCTATGCTCTTTATCCTCATATGACTGTTTTTGATAATATTGCTTTTGGTTTAAAAATAAGAAAGGTTCCAACATTATTGATCGATAGAAAGCTTTATAAGGAACAATTAAAAATTGTTAAAACTAAAGAAAAAGAGCTTGTAGAGGTTAAAGATGAACTTGGTTTATTAAAAAAACAATTATTAAAAAATGATGATGAAATTTTAAAAGAAAAAGCTAAAGAACTTGATTTAAAATTTGCTTCACTAAACGAAGAATTAAATAAAGAAAATAAGGAATTATTAAATATTAAAAGCACACCAATTCCTGGAATTGATTATGCAACGATTTTTAAAATTAAAAAAGATAAAAGGTATTACGAAAAAGCTTTAAATAAGTTAATTAAAGATTACGATAGACTTTCTATTAAATTAGAATCTAATCCTAACGAAGAAAAAACAATTAAGAATTTATTAGAGCAAAATAAGAAAAACCAAGAAATTGCTAAAGAGAGTTTATCAAGAACACTCAAGTCTTTAGAATATTACGAAAATAATAAAGTACCAATATATCAAAATAAACATTTAAGTAAAAGAGATATTCGCTTACAGGTTGAAAGAGCTGCAACAATATTAGATTTAAATGATTATTTAGATCGTAAGCCTAATGCATTAAGCGGTGGCCAATGTCAAAGAGTGGCTTTAGGTAGAGCAATTGTAAGAAATTCAAAATTATTTCTGATGGATGAACCCTTAAGTAATCTAGATGCGAAACTTCGTGTTCAAATGCGTAGTGAAATCGTTAAGTTACATAATGAGTTAAAAACAACTACAATTTATGTTACTCATGATCAAACTGAAGCTATGACTATGGCTAGTAGAATAGTTGTTATGTCTAAAGGATACATTCAACAAATCGGCGAGCCAAAAGAAATATATAATCATCCTGCAAATATTTTTGTAGCTACTTTTATTGGTAGTCCAGCAATGAATATTATGGATGTAAATTATGATAATGGTAACATTAAGTTAAGTGATGATTTCTCTATTAAGCTAAGTGATGATTTTATTAATGCACACAACACTTTTTATAAACAAGAATTAGAAAAGACAAATAATGATATTAAGAACATAATGTCAGAAATTGAAGCTTACGAAGAATATCAAAATAACTTGAAAGATAAAAAAATTAAGATTAATAAAAATGAAATTTTAAATGATCATAATCATTATGAATATAATAAAATTTTATTAAAAAGACTTAATAAGAAGAAAGAAATTTATGAATCAGTATTAAATACGAATAAACATGTTTTAAAACTAGGAATACGACCTGAAGATATTATTAGACTTGAAGATAAAACAAGTAAGCATCATCTTTCAAAATCATTTACTACTAGCGTTATAGTTAGTGAACTTTTAGGTCATGAATATTATGTTCATTTCAATATGGGAGATAATGAATTAATAGCTAAAACTCAAGGCAATGACAATATTAAAATTGGTGATAAGATTGAGTTTGGCTTAAACTTAGATTTCCTACATTTATTTGATGAAGTATCAACAAAATTAATAAAATAATTTGGGAATAGTAGACTTTATGAATAAAAGTAAATGGATTTCTTGTGTTAATGAAATAGGTTCAATTCCTAAAATTAGTAAAGAATTTTTTGTTAAAGATAATATTAAAAGTTATTTTAAAAATAACTGCTATTGGTCTTTATTATCCTTATATTAATGATGAAGTAATTACTAAGAATTTATTCATGCCTGGATATACTGATTATAATAAAAGAGTTCAATATCAAGAATATGATATAACATCTTTTGTTTATAATAATTCACTAAATAAAATCGATGTATTACTTGCTAAAGGATGGGCTAGTAGTGATTTATTTGGTTGGAGCAAGCACCCTTATTCTAAATATCCTTTATTAAAAGCTCATATTATTATTCAATATAAAAATAATGTTATTGAAGATGTTATTAGTGATGATAGTTGGGATATTTATACTAGTAACATAATTTATAGCGACATTTATAATGGGGAGATTCAAGATCTAAATT
>ERZ808274.1008-NODE-1008-length-10686-cov-3.119086_pt1 | contig 10686 bp, 6 predicted proteins | sample MGYA00521277_ERZ808274 | MGnify/ENA primary metagenome ERZ808274 (study PRJEB31516, sample SAMN03275597) | gut metagenome | biome: mammalia-associated habitat; material: feces | host: Papio cynocephalus | place: Kenya | collected 2012-07-28 ... | reverse complement strand
GTAAACCTTCCTTTAGTGTCCATCTTCTTGTAAATCACCTTCATTCCATTGGAAAACGACCACATCTGTCCATCGGAAACTGGTTCGGTGGAAATGGATTTGATTTTGACCTTGTTTTTCTCATTCCAGAAGTCCGATGTGTCCTTCTGAGAATTTTTCCAATGATAGGTCGGTTTACCCAACAAAGAAACACCGTTCCAAGCAGAGCGGAACAAAACCGGCCACAGCCATTCGTCATATTCTTTCCCTGTCCATGTCACCGAACAATTGTCCAGGTCTTCCAAAATAGCTGATGCATAGCCATTGAACAACTCCGTTTCCGCTTTGGCTGACATATTCCTAGAAGTGAAAAAACGGGCTTTTGACGCAGGTGATGCGAGATCTGAGCCGTAGAGATAGGAAGAAATGCAACGTTGGACAAGAGCGTCATTGGTCTGAGGCTTCAAGAAAGCATTCAGAACAGCGTTTCTAGCCACTTTATACTCATCTGAACCTATGCCTTTAGAACAGATTTCCGAAAGTGTTGATGCCAATGACAAGGTGGCTGGAATCAATTGACTGTCAGGAATTTTAAGGCATACACAGAAACGTTCGTCACCAATGCAGGAAGAGCTCCCTTCATTGAATGCCTTAATCTCCAACGTTGGAATCTCACGGAAAGTCAAGGTCTCACGAAGTCGGCATAGTACAATTTCTTTTAACGCTCCGGAGAATAAATCCGAGATGAAAGGTTGGATAGTGTTCATCTGGTCTTCCGGTGTCCTTGGGGAGCGAAATTCCGCTGTTACGGAAGCCTGATCAGAAGGGATGAATGAATATTTTGTCTCTTCGGAAGGCCTCCAGACATATTCCTTTTTCTTGTAAATCGGACTGCGCGAAGGCACCATCAAAGCGAAAACATTCATCCGTTCTATGATTGCTGAAGGATTGATGTCACCTGCTATGATGATAGAATGCGGACACGGTTGGGCAGCTATCAAGTCGAAGAGCATGAGAAGTGTGGTGTCAGAGGCCGCTTGGTCAAAGACAGGAACTTCGTCAAATCTAAAGATAGTCACATCTTCTCGAAAAGAAGTGTAACCTTCTGGACGACAGCCGATTCCTTTGCGCGAAAGGAATTTGTAAGGGATTGTCTTGTTGAAGTGAGGCAATGAGGAAAGTTCCTTCCTTGCTGCAAGAGTGTCGTTCACGCCCTTACGCACTAAGGCGAAGTCAGCGACACCCTTCATGGAAGGATTTGTCACCAAATAGTAGGAAATGCCATTTGCGAGGTTGCCCGTTGTGATGTTCTCATCCTTTTGGAGAGCGGGCAGATTCTGTGCTGGCATCATTATTGAAAAACCGAGCAGCACCGAACACAAGACTGATTTGATAAAGTTGCGCATTACTGATACCTCCCGTTTGGACAAAAATAGCCAATATTGTGCAATTGACACAATTTTTTATTACATTTGTGGTTACTGCCTTTAAAAGGAATATAGTTAAACATAATTTTAATACGATGAAAAAGTTTATTCTCGCGATTGCGGCCGCATTTATGACCGCTAGCATGGTGTCCGCTCAGGACATGGCACAAGCTACAGAACTCTACAATAATGGAGCCACAGCCATCTCCTTGAAGAATTGGACCGAAGCACTTGACTGCTTCCAGAAGGCTCTCGAAATGGGTAAGACCATTGGCGCTGACGCTGATGAGCTCGTGGCCAATTGCAAGAATGCCATCCCAGGTGTCGCCCTTGAAATTGCCAAAGATTTGATCAAAGACAAGAAGTACGATGAGGCTGCTGCCAAACTTGACGAAGTCGAAAAGATTGCCACTGAATATGAAAACACTGAGGTTGTTGAAAGGGCAAAGGAACTCGTTCCTCAGATGTGGATGCAGAAGGGTGTTGACGCACTCAAACTGAAGGATTTCGCCACAGCCGCTGACGGTTTCGCAAAGTCTTATGCAATCGACACCACCGCTGGCAAGACTGCACTCTATCTTGGTCAGGCTCTCGGAGCCCAGGGAAAGACCGAGGAGGCCATCGAAGCTTTCAAGCACGCAGCTTGGAACGGTGAGGAAGAAACAGCTAAGGAACAGATTTCCAACATCTACTTAAAGCAGGCCAACGCTGCTTTCAAAGGAAACAAACTTGCTGACGCTGTCAAGGCTGCTGAGAAGGCCAATGAATATGCAGAGAATGCCACGGCTTACCTCATCGCTGGGCAGGCTTCCCAGAAACTCAGCAAGAACGCTGACGCAATCAAGTACTTCGAGAAGTACCTTGAGATCAAACCGGACGCAAAGAACGCTTCTGCCATCACTTTCACCGTTGCTGCTCTCTACCAAGGTGCAAAGAACAACGCCAAGGCTCTTGAGTTCTACAAGAAGGTTCAGGACGATCCTAAGTTCGGCGCTCAGGCCAAGCAGATGATCGCTTCCCTCAGCAAGTAATCAATGGAGTTCCTCGAATTGCTTGCTCCGGCAAGAAACGCTGACATCGGCATCGCGGCAATTGACTGCGGTGCCGATGCCGTGTATATCGCCGGACCTGCGTTCGGGGCGCGTCAGGCAGCCGGAAACTCGATGGAGGACATCGGGAGGCTCACTGAATATGCCCACAGATTTGGAGCGCGCATATTCCTGACACTCAACACTATTCTTTTCGATGATGAACTAACTGAGGCTGAAAGGCTTCTTGCCGGGGCGAAGGCCGCAGGGGTTGACGCCATCATAGCGCAGGACCTAGCGGTCTGGAAACTGACAGACCTGCCGGTCCACGCATCGACACAGTGCGCGATAAGGACTCCGGAAAAGGCAAAGCTTTACGAGAGCCTCGGAGCCTCACGGCTTGTTCTGGAAAGGGAGATGTCTTTGGGACAGATCAAGGCCGTGCGCAAGGCCGTTGACTGCGAGCTAGAGTTTTTCGTGCACGGAGCCCTCTGCGTCTGCTACAGCGGACAATGCTACATGTCAGAACAGATTGCGGGCCGAAGTGCAAACCGAGGGGAATGCATACAGGCTTGCCGGTCGCTCTACGACCTTGTAGATGAATCTGGAAGCGTTTTGGTTCGAAACAAAGCTCTGCTGTCGCTGAAGGACTACAATCTCAAGGACAGGCTGGCGGATCTCGCGGAAGCGGGGATATGCTCGTTCAAGATCGAGGGGCGATTGAAGAACATATCTTACGTGCGGAATGTAGTGCGGGCATATTCATTGGCACTGGATGAATTGGTCGCTGCAAATCAAGGGCTGTACCGCAGGACTTCGTTCGGGCGATCGGAAGGTGGGTTCACTCCTGATTTGGGTAAAACTTTCAACCGAGGCTACACGCAACTGTTTCTGGACGGGAAACGGTCGGTCGGTTGGCCCTCGATGGATGCTCCGAAATCAATCGGAGAGGAGATTGGGACGGTGGTTTCCATCGCTCCAATGCGCCATACCTCTCCAACATGGAATCGTTCTAGTGAAGATGATGTCGCGATAACCGTGCGGCTGAAGAATCCAGCTGAGCGGCTTCAGAACGGGGACGGGTTCTCTTACCTATCAGGCCGTGGGGAGATTGTCGGGTTCCGAGGTGATGTCTGCCAGGGAAACCGTATAACGTGCAGGAATGTCGCCCAAGGGCTCTATCCCGGAGCGAAACTGTACCGCAATCTCAGCAGCGCTTTCGAGAAGGAGCTGGAGTCCAACCTGCCGGTCAGGAGGATCCCCGTTGCGGTGGACATTTCGGTCATGGTCACTTCGGCAGGCTCAGTGACCGAAAAAGGTGGATATGTTACTGAAATACACGATTCTGTGACCGGAGAAGCTCGGTCGCTGAGCATGTCGAAGCGACTGGGTGAGCAGACATATTCATTGAGGATCAGAGCTGTGAGTCAAGACGGGCGAAGCGTCACAATGGAGCGCAAAGCGGGAGGCAGCGCAGCGGAGAACCAGGAAAGGATGCGCGGAATGTTCGCGGCCCAAATCTCAAAGGCCACGGGAAGATATTCATTTACCCTCCGTTCGCTTAAGGTTGAGACTCCGGATGGCTCGCTGCCGTTCCTTCCGGCCTCCACACTGAACACAATCAGACGAGACCTCGCTGCCGCCCTAGAAGAGATGCCTTGCAACGCAGTTCCATTGCCAACTGTCCAAGCGGTCAACGTCCCCGGAATCGTCAAAGTCTCTGACAAGCATAAAAACGCCAAATCTCTGTCAGTATGCCAAGACAGTCAGCAAGACAAAAAGCCGATCCTATCGCAAGTCACGGATATTCAAGAATCGGCATCAGACGGCATCCACCTTTCGTATAAAGCCAACATCGCCAATCACATAGCCCGTGAGATGTACCGTTCTCTAGGTGCCACTCAAACAGACGAAGCCTTTGAGATCTCGCACCGCCAAAATGCTGAACTGATGCGCACAAAGTACTGCATCCGTTACGAACTCGGCCTCTGTCCGATTCTTAAGACAAACGGATTGCAAAGCAAAACCGGTCTATCACCTGAAGCCATTCCAGCACAGGTAAAACGCAAAGCCCCAACCAGTAACCTATACTTGGCCAACAACGGCAAGTGCTATCACCTCTCTTTCGACTGCGTCAACTGTGAAATGATCGTTGCACACTCTTCATCAAGATTATAGTCATGGTCGTCAAGGATCCCGGTGCGACCATAGGGGTTGCGACCGGGATTGTTGAACACTCGAACTTGCTCAGGCTTACAAGAAGCTGAACGTTATACTGACATCACCAAAGCGGTTTGGTTTCCCGTTGTTCTTTTTGAAATAGTTGCTGGAAAGCTTGCCACGCCAGACAAGATCATCATTGCGACGGAAAGGAAGATCAACCTCGAAACCGTAGGATTTAGACTTGATTTTCACCACACCGCTAGCTTTCCATGAGGTCTGCTTCCCCCCGTCATCCTCTATCATCAAAAAGACACATTCTTCTAGTTGGGGTGTCCATTCAGACACAAGCATTGTGTTGAATCTCAAAGTCTTGCCGACATATTTCCGTTTCACATTGATCATCATGTCAGTTACAGATGGACTGAACAATTTGAGTTCTTCCTCTGTTTATGCAGTAAAGCCATCCAAGGAGCCGCACTTGACAAAGAATTCGGATCCACCAGCGAACCAAGAATCATAATTTCTGTGAGCCTTGAACTCTTTCAAGACTAACGATTTACAATCAGAGTTAGAACGCGTGGCAACGGCAGTGCTTCGTTCTGGATGCAGAACTTCTAACATCTGTGGGGTTAGGTATGCAGCGTCTTCGTTGCGGTTGATTACCCAAACAGGATGATTCTTAGCATATTCCTCATCCACAATTACTTCTCGCACAATCCACAAACCTCCTGGCAATTCTTCGCGAAGATAACCAACATTGCAGCCCTCTTTGAATCCAACACGTGAGACAGAGCTAGCTTCTTCCGGATTGAAAGTGATCACAGGCATAGACTTTCCATCCCAGTCTTCTGAATATGGCCAGTAAATCTGGAGTCCGGAAGCAGAGAGAGCGTCTGTAAATGATTCTGCACGTGTGCTCCATGAGCTTTCTACAGAAGAAAGGAGATTGCGGATTGTACTTGAATAGGTCTTAACGGAACGAGTCTGAAGCAGTTCATCCCCTACTCCAGAACCCGGATCTGAGAACATGCATGCAAAGGTGTACTCTTCATCGTAGCCGTTTGCAGCAGAGGAGTTTACACCATCAAAAACTTCCCTAATGTGTTCTTGGGTTAGAGGCAATTCGGAAAGCATTTTAACAATGTTTTCTGGGGAGAGATCTTTGCAAGTCGGACTCTCTGACTCCACCGTAGCCGGCTTAACAGGGGACGTCCCATCCTGCTCAATTCTTTCACAGGCAGATGACAGTAAGATTGCTGCCATCGCAAAGGCTGGCACCACTGGCGCCACGACCCTTTTACTTGTACTGAAATTCTTCATTTTAAATGAGTTTATAGTTGATAATTCAGCACAAAGTGACACAAAAATAGCCGTGGACACAAAAATTCCACGGCTAATTGTCAAAAGTAGGCTTGGGTGAATGCTCAGAGCCTATTTTGAATAAAAGACAAAGCGATTTTTGTCATAAAAGTCTTTAACGACCTCTGTTTTGGAGAAACCAGCATCGCTGAAAACCTTTGAGGTCTCTAGTCCCAACAGCTCATTAATCTCTGTCATTCCCTTTCCCTCCGAAGCCAGACACTCTTTTGAGATCTTCGCTATCGAACGATAAAACTCAAGCGGATTCTCGTCTTTAACAAACAGAGCCGTTGAAGGTTCAAAGTTAAGAACATTAGCCCTCATCTGTGATTTCTGAGACTCCATAATGTAAGGAGGGTTACTGAGAATCAAATCATACTCCCCCTCCGCGAAAGATTGAGGCTCGGAAAGAATATCTGCCGTCACGAATTTGGGCGGTGTAACTTCATCTTCTTTCTGCTTAATAGCAAAATCCTGTCCCTTAGCGACTTCGATAGCTTTTTCAGAAATGTCCACTCCTGTCACTTCAGCACCAGGAATGTTAAGGGCTACCGTCCAAGCAATACATCCAGAGCCTGTGCAGAGGTCCAAAACCCTAACCGGACGCGCTGATTTGCCATAGGCCTTTCTCATTCTCTGCATCCGCGAACCAATCTTGATTGCCTCTCGGCACAGAAGTTCTGTTTCTGGACGAGGAATAAGCACATCCGGAGTAACTTTGAACCTTAGCCCACAAAAATCAGCGAAGCCAATGACATATTGAACAGGCTCTCCCGAAGCAAGTCTATCCAAGTCCGAGTTTAGTCCTTCCAAGGCCTTGTCCTTGATCTGGTACTCTGGCTCAACAATGTGAGTGTAACTTTTAGTACCGATTCTGCTTTCACACAGCATCAGCACAATGCTACGCGCCTCCTTGGTAGGATAGAGAGGCTCCAATCGTGTAACTCCTTCATTAAGGAAATCCTTCAATAGCATAAGCTCTTAATTTAAAATGTTAGAATTGATTATGAATTTTCTATGATGTTCGTCAGGAAGTCTGTGATGTCAAGACCAGCTGTCCGAATCATCTTAGGAACGAGAGATGCACTTGTCATCCCAGGGATAGTGTTGACTTCCAAGAAATACAGCCCGTCCTCAGCAAGAATGTAATCCATCCTCACCACGCCTGAACAACCAAGGCGGGAGAATATTTTTTTACTTACTTCTTGAATATGCTCGCTCAAGCTATCCTCAATCGGTGCGGGGCAAATCTCCTGACTGTGGCCGTTGTACTTGGCGTCATAGTCAAAGTAGTCGTTTTCGGTGACTACCTGAATCACAGGCAGTGACTTAATACCTTCCGCGTCCGAATAAGCCGCGCAAGTGAACTCACGTCCGGTAATTCCTTGCTCAATAATGACTGACGGTCCTTCGGAAAAGGCAAACTGGATTGCCTCCGGCAAATCTTTAGCCTCTCGCACTTTTGTAATCCCGAAACTTGATCCTCCGTCCGTAGGTTTTACAAACACAGGGAAAGTCAAGTTCTCTACTACTTTGCGGCAAACAGCATCGATGTCCATCCCATTGCGAACGAACACATCAGGGGCACATTTTACAAAATCCACCCCTCGCAGATAGCTCTTGCATGCGAACTTGTCAAAGGCGATCGCAGAGACAAACGCGCTGCAACTGCTGAAAGGAATCCCCAACATTTCGAGATAACCTTGAAGCAATCCGTTCTCTCCTGGAGTACCATGTTGAACGATGTAGGCATAGTCAAAATTAATCTTTTCACCATAGACTTTGACTGAAAAGTCAGTCTTGTCAATTTCCGGCCTGGCACCCTCGGCAAAAGGGATTCGCATGGCATCGCGCTTCTTCATGGCCACAAGTGACCATTTGCCGAAACGTGCAAAAATCTCATAGACATCGTACTTTGTCCCGTCTATGCGTGAAGCGACAAACTCCCCGCTGCGGCATGCGACCTCCCATTCTGATGAGTCGCTTCCATAAATCACAGCAATCCGCTTGTACTTGCCCATATTCCTTAATTATTCAAAATAGTAATCTTCCGTTTTCTGCTGAGCTTCAACTGAGGCATCCTCTTTGCCACCAGTGCAGTTCAAATCTAGACTCACTCCCGCAGGGGCGATGAATCGATCGCTTTCAGAGACTCCTAGAGTGCCATCCTCAACGACCTTTCGCATGAATATTCCCCATGTCGGCAAGGACATGTGCGCCCCCTGGCCGTAGGTAATAGATTGGAAATGAACCTGTCTGTCTTCTGCTCCGGTCCAAACACCCGCAACTAGTGTCGGGGTGTAACCAATGAACCAACCGTCTGCGTTGTCGTTCGTGGTTCCGGTCTTTCCAGCAATCTCGCCCATCAGTTTGTAACGATAACGGAGACGGCTGGCTGTGCCTCCCTGAACTACTCCTTCCATCAGATTGACCATCAGGTAGGCAGTGTTCTCACCTATTGCCTCACGTTTGCGGTTAGTGAACTCGCTGATGACATTGCCTTGGTTGTCTTCTATTCTTGTGACGAAAAGAGGCTCGATATAGACCCCTCTAGAAGGGAATGTGTTGTAAGCGGCAACCATCTCCCAAAGTGAAAGGTCCGCTGGGCCAACACAGAGTGCAGGGACTTCATCTATGTGACTCTGAATGCCCATTCTTCTCATCATGTCTGCCATAGCCTCCGGTCCGAACTGTTTCATCAGATAGGCAGAGATGTTGTTGGAACTGTTGGTAAGGCCCCATTTGAGAGTAACAGTCTTTCCAATCCACTCTTCTTTGTCAGTGCTTCGCGGAGTCCATGTGTTACCATCCGGAAGGACGAAAGTCTGTGGCAGGTTTACAACCTTGTCGCATGGAGTCATACCCTCCTGCATCGCCAACGTGTAGAGGAAAGGTTTGATTGTCGAACCGACCTGACGCTTACCTTGACGTACATTATCATACTTGAAGTAACGGTAGTTCGGTCCTCCAACATAGGCCTTGACATGACCGGTCCCAGGTTCCATCGCCACAAATGCGGTACGAAGTATGGATTTGTAGTAACGGATCGAATCATCCGGAGTCATTGTCGTGTCAGCATAACCTTTCTTGTTATAAGCAAACACACGCATTTTGACCGGTTGCGAGAATGTCTTAAGAATCTGCGCCTCCGACAACCCTTCTTTTTTCAAAGTGCGATAGCGGTCGCTCCAGCGTCTTGCCTGACGCATCACACGATCTCTGGTCTCAGCATCAATGTCATTGGAGAAAGGTTTGTTGGTCTTGCTTCGGAGATCCCTACGGAAATCGGCCTGAAGGTCCTTGATCCTTTCCGCGACAGCCTCCTCGGCATATTTCTGCATCTTGTAGTTGATTGTAGTGTAGATTCTCAGTCCGTCCCGGTCCAGATCATACTTTGAGCCATCAGCCTTCTTGTTCTTCTCAAGCCAACCGTACAGATCGTCTGTAGCCCATGCAAGAGAATCAGCAGAGTAGTCTTCCGCAATGTAATAGTCTGATTTACGAGGCTTTCTGGCATTCATGACACGACGTACCATGTCTCTGAAGTACGGAGCAAGACCAGCATTATGGTCCTGAACCTCGTAGTTCAGTTCAATAGGAATCAGACGCAACGAGTCTCTTTGATCCTTGCTCAGATAGCCCGCTTTCTCCATCTGACCGATGACGAAATTCCTTCTAACCAAAGCTTTGTCAGGGTTAATAGCTGGGTTGTACCTTGTAGGCTTGTTGACCATTCCCACAAGCATCGCACTCTCCTCTACAGTAAGCTCGGAGGGAAGTTTGCCGAAGAACGTTTCTGACGCTGAACGCACGCCATAAGCTCCACTGCCAAAGAATATGGAGTTGAGGTACATCGTCATGATCTCGTCCTTCGTGTAGTCTCTTTCCAATTTGACAGCCGTGATCCACTCTTTCAGCTTGATCCACACCATCTTGGCATGGTATATTCCCGGAATCTTGCGTCCCATGTCCGCTCTCGGATAGAGAGTTTTGGCAAGCTGTTGGGTGATGGTACTTCCACCTCCTTGGCTTGAGTTGCGAAGCAAAATAGTCTTGACAAGAACTCGTCCCAAACCTTTGAAATCGATTCCGGAATGTTTGTAGAAACGCACGTCCTCAGTTGCTACAGCAGCGTGGACTAGATTCGGAGAGATTTCATCATAGGAAACGTAAGTCCTATTCTCAATGTGGAAAGTTGTCAGGATTTCTCCATCTTCAGCGATAACCTGCGTGGCAAGCTTGTTGTCCGGGTTCTCCAAATCCTTGAATGAAGGGATGTCAGCGAAAGCCCAGACTAGGAAGATCATAATAATGAGAAAGAGTACTGGAAACGTGATCAGTATCCAGAACCACTTTGTAATTTTCTTTCGAGTCGCTTCGGTCATAATAAGGACAAATTTATAACAAAATTTGGAAAATTGCCCTCTTTGTGGTTTACTTTGCAGAGTGAAATTACGAACTATCTATGAAATGCTTGTAAAATAGTACAATATGGCAGACAATCTAGTTATCGTCGAGTCTCCGGCCAAAGCCAAGACTATACAGAAATTCCTGGGCAACGGTTACGTGGTGAAATCCAGCTTCGGTCACATCAGGGATCTTCAGGACAAGAAGCTGAGCGTGGATGTGGAGAGGGGCTTCACTCCCGAATATGTGATACCTTCCGACAAGAAAAAGGTGGTGTCCGAACTGAAGAAGGCGGCGGAAAGCGCCACCACAGTGTGGCTCGC
>ERZ808274.1000-NODE-1000-length-10800-cov-3.217031_pt1 | contig 10800 bp, 11 predicted proteins | sample MGYA00521277_ERZ808274 | MGnify/ENA primary metagenome ERZ808274 (study PRJEB31516, sample SAMN03275597) | gut metagenome | biome: mammalia-associated habitat; material: feces | host: Papio cynocephalus | place: Kenya | collected 2012-07-28 ... | reverse complement strand
CTGAGTTACCATATTCTTCAAAGCAAGAGCACAATCTTCAATTGTAGTTAGAGTTAAAAATTCTATTTTCTCAGGATATATTCTTCTGTCTAAAACTCTTATTTTTCCCTTGTCATATGATGCAATATTGTCATATTTAAGTAAAAAGCCTAGGCCTTCATCTTCTCGTTCCATACTTTGAGTATAAAAGGAAAGACTAAAAAAGAGAATATAGTTAAATAATACGTATTACATTTTAAATAAGAAGTAAAATTGCAATACAAGAACGATAAATATATACTTATAGAAGAGGTAAATATGACAATAGATGAGAGTGTAAAGTACATAAAGAAAGAGCTTGGTGATAGTATTGATATAGCAATAGTTTTGGGAACTGGATTTAACTCTATCAGTGATGATATTACATCTAAAAAAACAATTTCTTATTCGTCTATTGATGATTTTCCTCAAAGTACTGTAGATGGTCACAAGGGAGAAATATGCTTTGGATACTGTGGTAAAAAAAGTGTAGTTTGCCTTTCTGGTCGTTTTCACTATTATGAAGGTTACACTCCAGAAGAGACTATAAGTGGTATAAAAGTGCTTGAGAACTTAATGGTTAAGAACGTAATTCTTACTAACGCATCAGGAGCTATAAATAGAGCGTATAACAAGGGAGACCTTGTTGTCATAAAAGACCACATAAAACCGAATAGTCTTACACCTCTTAGCGTAAGAACCAACGAAGAAAGAGGGGAGATATATAATAAAGACTTAAGAGAAAAAGCGCTTTCAATTAAGACATCACTTAAGTTACAGGAGGGTGTATACATATACTTTTCAGGACCTCAATTTGAAACACCTGCAGAAATAAGGATGGGGCGTATTATGGGGGCAGATTGTGTTGAAATGAGCACAGTCTTTGAGGCTATAGAGCTACACGACAAGAAAATTCCTTTTGTTGCACTCTCTCTTATTACTAACATGGCAAGTGGTATTAAAGAAGAGAAAGTAACAACAAGTGAAGTAAATGAAACAGGCAAAAATAAAGAGGAAGAACTAAAAGAATATATGAAGGCATTAATAGAGATTCTATGAATACCTAACACTATTATGCAGATAATATTCTATCAATTCTAGCTCTATCACTTTTTATAGAGAAAAGAAGAATGTTATTGTTTCTAATGATTTGTGATAGTCTTTCATTTTCTTTTTTATCCTGAATCTTTTGTGGATCATCTCCCTTTGAAATTGCAATTAGAGGAGGAAGGCTTTTATAATTACAAACATCCTTCCAATCATAAAGCAGTGCTTTTTTTGTTGTAGAATCTCTATCATTTAGAAGTTTAATGTAATTGCTTTGTTTTGAATAAACTAAATAGTCAAAAGTATGCTCGCCTAACTCTACACCCATTGCTTTTGGGTTGGTATCGAAATTACAGTTGTTTTTCTTTAAGAAATCATACTCAAAAGCTTTCTTAAATTTCATAGTAACTTTTTTTGTTTCCTGCGGAAAAACTGAAAAATTACAAGCCACAGAAAAGCTAATCATTGCCTCAATCATCATTGAAATAATAAAGCCTAAGTCATCTGTTGGTTTGCAGTTTTTGTATAATTCTTTTGTTGTGGTATTAAATTTAACCATTGGTAAAGAATTAACAATTTGAATAACCTTATCATCAAAGAATGAAGAGATGCTATTTTTTGCTCCAATAATCCTTTCTGCTAAAGAGGAATAGGAGTCTCCATCATCTGTAAAATATAAGTTTCCATCTTCTTTATAAACAATATAAAGTCTTAAATAATCGTTATTGCAATCTAAAAAAGGAAAATCTAGAGTTTGATAATTCTTATAATTATTTACGCTAATTTCCTTTTCAAGCCAAGAAGGTAAAATTGATTTTATATTATTCAAATATGTCATACAAAAACCTCCATAACAGGAATTCCTTTTCTATCTACGTTAATATAGCACAAAAAAATTAACAACATACTACTAAAATCAAATTGATTCACTGTCTCGTGAGGTTTTGCTTGTTTTAGAAATTCGTCTAATAGAATTATTTTTTTTGTTAATTCTGGAGCATAGTGGAAATGAGGAAGTGTTGTAATATTACCATTTTCGTCTCTATGTTTTTTTAAATCTTTGCCCAAATCTAATCGACCTAAGCAATTATTTGTTTCACAATCAAAAAACGAAATAGAAAGATTATTGTTCTCCTTAATTCTGCCTTTTCTTTGTATTGTAATTTTAAAAGAATGATTATCTTCAATTCCATTTATGAAATAGTACTTAAGAGATTCATTATGATTTTCATTCCATGCAGGAATAAAAATTGTAGCAGTACTTTTGTCAAATTCTTTTAACATCTCATATAATTCATCAACTCTTTCTTTTGGAAGAATATACTTTCCCACTTTATTTCTCCTCAGTTTTTTCAATTTCTTTAATTAGCGCAACAATTGTTCGACATAAATCGGGATTGTTTTTTAATGTTTTAAATAGATAGTTAAAATCTGCATTATCTTGAATAAATACTTCTTTTCCTGTTATTAAATGTTCAACAGTTGTATCCAAGTAGCTTGCAATTTTAACTTGTACATCAGTTTTTGGTAGCCTATTGTTAGTTTTATATTGACGCATAACTCCATAGCTAACATTAGTTCCTGCTGATAATTCTTTGAGACTTATATTTTTTTCTGTTAATTTTTTCCAAACCCTATTCCAGTAGTCATGTGAATCGTGAGACAAAACGTTTTCCTTCCTATATTAATACTGTTAGCATAAAATAACAAAAAAGAAAGTGTTTAACCATTAATTATTTATTAATGTTATTATATATTAACAAAAATAAATTGACTTTTTAAATGATGATAGTAAAAGCCGGATAATATTTTTTTGTTCTCTTCTCAAATACTATAAACAAAGAAAAAAAGAAAGAAATAACCAACAGGGAAGTTATGAAAAAGCAGAATCAGAGATTCATACTAATGCACATTTAAGATGTTTTATGCTAGGTGTATTTGATATAGTGATATGAATCTTGTCTTATGCAATCAATGTGTAGTATAGACTTAGGCACTGCCATAAACGGTGGACGGTTAACCTCTTGAATCTTTTTTATGGATATCGGGAGGCGTTGCTTCCCGATTCTTCGATATGTCGATAAGGGAGGTGATGTCTATGGATGATTATTAGCTTCTCATGATTGTATTTTCAGTCATTGGGTTATTAATAGCTCTATATAGGAAAAAACAATCATCGCCCAGCTGCCTCAAGAAACTGAGCGAATTATTCTCGTTTAATTAACGAGGTTGACCGTTCATCGGCTGTGCCTCTTACTTATAATATCGCATTACTACTTATTTTTGTCAAATTGATGGAGATATTAAAAATACTAAAAAAGAAGCTGAAGCTAGAATCGCAACTTTTGAAAATGCAAAGCCCTAGTTGTTACTGTAAATTATATAAGTTTGTTCCAATAAGAATTGAGTAGTTGTTATTTTTATAACGTGTAATTATCATTCTGGATCTTAAATCTACTTGCTTTTTCGTGCAATTTTACTGTTTATTTAGTTGCTTTTTCGTGCATATTTCTATTTATTTAATTTGCTTTTTCGTGATATTTATAAATATAAATCTTTAAACATAAAATAATTATGGATAAATAGCATGTTAAAAAGAAAAATTTATGATGAACTTGTAGATTGGAAAAATTGTAGTAAGGGTAAAACTTCTATAATGATTGACGGGGCACGTCGTGTCGGAAAGAGCTATATAGCAGAACAATTTGCAAAGTCAGAATATAAAAGTTACATACTAATTGACTTTGGTCGTGCTACAACGGATGTTCTAGATTTATTCATTAATGAGAGTAATGACTTTGATTTATTCTTTGCAAAGTTAGCATCTTTTTATTCAACAAAACTTTATAAAAGAGAATCTTTGATTATTTTTGATGAAGTTCAGCAATATCCAAGAGCTCGACAGCTTATAAAGTATCTTGTTCAAGATGGAAGGTATGATTACTTAGAAACTGGTTCATTAATAAGGTTAAAAAAGAATGTTCAGGATATTATTATTCCGTCTGAAGAAGATCATATTGAGATGTTTCCTCTTGATTTTGAAGAATTTCTTTGGGCAATGGGGGATGAAGAAACTTACCCATTGATTAAGTATTGTTTTGAAAATAAGAAACCTCTGGGAGACGCATTGCATCGAAAGATTATGAATGATTTTAGGCAATATATTCTTGTTGGAGGTATGCCTCAATCTGTAATTGCCTACATGGATAACAAGGACTTTTATGCGTCTGATATTGCAAAACGCCGAATTCTGAATTTATATCGTGAAGATGTAGCAAAATTTGCAGCAGGCTATAAAGACAAAGTTTTTGCTGTATTTGATAATATTCCTGGTCAACTTTCAAAAAAAGAAAAGAAATATAAACTATCATCCCTTGGAAAACAAGCTCGTTTTAGAACATATGAAGATTCATTTATTTGGCTTAATGAAGCAATGATTGTGAATGCATGTTTTAATGCTACAGATCCTTATGTAGGACTTGCTTTGAGTGCTGATAATGCTACTCAGAAGTGTTACATGGCTGATACGGGATTACTAGTAACACAAACCTTTAGAGATAAAAAATACACAGATAATAATCTTTATCGTGCAATTCTTTTTGACAAATTAAACATAAATGAAGGAATGCTGATTGAAAATGTTGTAGCACAAATGCTTCGCTATAATAGGCATCGACTTTATTTCTATTCTCGTGCAGATAACTTGAATAGGGAAAACCAAATGGAAATAGATTTTTTAATTACAGAAGGAAAGAAAATTGCTCCAATAGAAGTAAAATCTAGTAACTATCATTCACATGCTTCTTTGGACAAGTTCTCAAAGCGTTTTTCTTCTGTAATAGGTAACTCTTACATCTTGTATCCAAAAGATTTTATGATTAAAGATAACATCATTCATCTACCTTTATATATGGCGGGGCTACTATAGATAAGTTGTCTTATTGTTCGATTTCCACCCGTACTATATGACAATAGGGTGGTGAATATATAAATTTTTGAAATCTAAGGATTATTGTTTTTGGAAAGTTGTTAATTTATTTATCCTTTCAAGTCTCTTTTTTATTTCACTACTTGGAAGTCTAATTTCTCCACCATTACGTTTTAATAATTCAGTAAGGCATTACTCATATTCTTCAGTTGTTATATATTTTCCGTCTGAAAGAAGATCTCCATAATGGTGACATTTTCTTTCAAAGCTGCCTTTCTAAGAGCTATGTCTCCCATTAGAAGTATTATCTTTCGTTCTTTTGCAATGGCAAGAGAGATTCTATCTTGAATGGACAATTGTGGGTATGTATTTCCCCAATTGTCAGCTAGAATGAATTCCTCTATTGTAATATCTACGCTTTCTAGCCCATATTTGATTAGGTCTTCACGAAAACTTGGGGGATATAACAATTCGTAATTTATTGACTCTGCATACATAATGTAGGTATATGGAAGCAAAAAAGGGAGTTGAAGTCTAGAAATAGCTCTAAAATCAATCCAAACATTGGTGTCACTACTAATAGTCTGCATTAATCAACCTCTCCAAATTTGCAATTTAAAAGTACAAAATCATAGGGCACTTTTAGTAGCTCTGCTCCTCTTTGGATACTTATATCACCTTCACATACTGCACGAAAAACAAGTTGTTCAAACAAAGTTGGTTCTTCGCCTGTGATACGAATTGGCTCATCAGTTTTCCATCCAAGGGAACTTGCCGTTATATAAAAATTCCTTTCAGCATCAGTTGAAATAATCTTTGATATTTGGGCTCTCTTAGCAAGCAAAAACATTGAAATGCCATATTCACGGCATACCATTGCCATATCATTGGTAACTTTGTTTCTACGTAGTCCAAGTTCCCTTATTGCATCAATCTTTGGAAATAAAAATGCTCCAGCAATTGAAGTTGCAATCTTTTCTTCATCTTTCTTATCCATATTTTCTGGCCATTTAAATAAAAGATGAGCAAGTTCATGAGCAATAGTAGATCTTGTACGTTCAGGACTCATATTTTTATTAACAATAATATATGGCCTGTTGTTAACAAATCCGTTCATGCCAAAGAATTTGCTATTTTTAATATCGCATACATAAACAAAGATACCTTTGTTTTCAAGAATTGCAATCAAATCATCAATGGGACCGTCTTCACTAAGCCCAAGATGGATTCTCATTTCTTTAGCATTTACTTCTGAATCATTGGAAATTTGAATAACATGACAATTCGGAGCTATTGGTAGTACGTCTCCTCCAAGCAATTCAACAACAGAGTAGAAACGGCTAAAGTATTCCTCTACTGATTCACGAACAAATTCTTGTTGAGTATTAGTGAGAGTTGAATTTTTACGAAATTCTCCATGATTAAATACAAGGCGTTCATTTCTAATAGCTAAAAAGTCAGAGACGTTTACGTCTAACACCTTTGCTAGCTTTTTAATAATATCCATGTTTGGCATCCTATTTCCATCTTCATAATTAGTAATTGCCATAGGAGTTAAATTGGTCTTGTTTGCTAGCATTTTTTTTGTCATGGATTTTTTTAATCTGTAGTATTTTAAATTTTTGCCAAACATAAACATATATCCTTCTGTTTATATTTTAATGAAAAGATTAGAAAAATAAACATGCTTTCATGACTTATAAACATCTTATGGTAAAAAATAAAAACATTATTTTTGTGATAATGTTCAAAATGTTGATATAAAAAACATAGATGTTGACAACATTGACTAGAGGATATAAGACATTACTAATCTTGGGGGGAGTAATACATGAAAAAAGTGTTTTTGTGCTTAATCTTAGTGGTTCTTGCTTTGTTCTTATGCTCATGCGAACAACCAGATTTAAATAATAATAATGTTCAATCAAATTCTTTGAATGATGTAATTGAATCATTAGGTTCTATTAATCAGATTTATGAGAGTTCTAACACAAGATTCGTTACAGGTGAAACTCTCCTAAATTATTATGAAGGTACCGATGTTGTTTTTATAGGAAAACTAGTTGAGTATAATACATTAACAAAGAGTTTTGCTGATTACGTTGAAACAATAACAAAACAAAATAATGCGTTAATGCATCAACACTATAATATTGACTTCAAAAAAGATAAGAAATACGTTGAGTTTTGTTCATATGTTGATAAAAAGACAGGTGTAGTCAAAGAGTACGAAGTTAGAGTTTTTGATGGAGATTTTGTTTATAAGAAAGGGGAGTGGTATGCAAAATCTTGTGACTTTGATAGTACTTTCACAAAGGACATTTCTAACCATAAGACTGTTGATTTTGGCTTTAGACTAGGAATTGTTAAGCTCGATCCTGAATCTCTTCCGACATCTAAATATATTTATGATTGTAAAACAGGAAAAGTTAATGAGTTGCCATCAACAGAAGAACCATCTAACGATGATTCTTCAACACCACTACCTCCATTAGAGTATGATTCTGCCTTAGCAGAGGAAGTTATGTCGAAAACAGCTAAAATAGGTACAGTTTCCAATATTTTTGATAATGGCAATGTTATCTTTAAAAGCTATGTAGATAAGAAGGGTATAACAAATTATTATTATGCCTGCATGGTAGAATATTCATCCGTTGACGATAAGATTTCTTCTCTTTTTGATGAAGCATACGAAAGAAATGGTGGTTTCAATGCAAAAAAAAGATTTGGTTATCAGGGTTTTGGAAAAGAGCTTAATAACGAATCAATTTATATAGAGGTTATAGGAATAGTAAACAAAAAGACAGGTAAGATTTCTGACTATGAACTAAGAAGAATAGATAAAGAAGGCTACACAAAGAATCCAAAAGAGTATTACGCCACTTCAATAGATGTAAAGAACTTATAAAGGCTGCAATGCGTTCGATTAACTAAAATGACTAGTTGATGAAAAGCAAGAATAAGTAAAAAAGTCAGGATAAGATTATAAATGAATTTATTGCTTATTCAGAGGGTATAACTGAAACTAAAAGAATTGAAATTATGAGGGCTATTGAGATAATCAATAGTCTCTCTATTTCTTTTGATGTAAAGAAAAAAGATATAGATGTTCTTATGCTAGATTAAATAGTCTTACTTTGTCATTTATCTAGTTATTGCTAAAGGTAAAAGATAAGAAAAAGGAAGAGAGTGTAGAGTATCTAAGAAAAAAAGGTAAAAAGCCTAAAGAGATTATCTTTTCTTTTAAGAATTTTTTTGTTTCTTATTTTGTCTATTTTTATCATACTGACTTTGCAAATTTAACCAGATATCAGCACTAGTACCAAGCGTTATTGCTAGTTTCTTTGCATTGATAAGGAGGTATTTGTAATGGCTATATCGAGTATTTTTACAAACATTGTTATAAAAGATCCCAAAAAAGTAGATCTATTTGCTGAGGCACTTGAAGTATCTAGTCATTATCCAAAATGGAAGCCTTCAATACCTGTTAAACCATTATTGACAGATGTTAAGTCAATTAAAAAATTGATGACAAAGTGCATCTAAAAAGTGAAATGCCATTGGAGAAGATTTTTTAGGGAATTTTTTTCAACTTTTTCCTGTCCTAAAAATATAGAAATAGAGTTTTTCTTGAAATATAATTCTTTGGATTTTGCCAAAATAAAGCTATCAATTACATACATTGTAATTGATGATTTTGTGAGCTTTATTCTAAAGAAAAGAAAGCTAAATAAATACAATTGCTGAAACTGTTTTAATGTTAGGGGCTTATAATCTACACTAGTGATAGAACGAAAATAAATAAGTAAAATTAATGAGCACCAATATATGGCATTTATCACAAGTTCTTTCATTCTATATCTCAATAAAAATTCAATCTATCAAGAGCAAGTTTGGTGAAATTGCCCTCAATTATTAGTAGTCTTAACTTAAATATTGTATCTTAACATTAAAAAAGTTAAAATGCATAAAAAGAGTTAAGATTGAGGCTGATAAATGCAATATCTAGATAAAGTTCTTGGAATTAAAGTAATCTACGTAGATGTAAATTTTAAACATCTTCCTAATTTTATAACTACAAGATATTACTTAAAGATGACGATTATGAATGGAAAAAGAGTGATTTTTCTTTATCCTAAGGTAAAACTAGAACAGATTGAAGTACTTAAAAAACATATTATTTGGATAGAGAAAAATGAAGATTTGCCTGTTGTTATCGTTCTAAAAGAACTTTGTTATCGCAGAAAAGAATATTTGATTCGAGAAAAGATTCCTTTTATTGTGGAAGGTAAGCAAATATATTTGCCATTTATGGCAATATATTTGCAGGAACGTTGCGATGCAGAAAAGCAAAAAAAGGCAGAAATACTCCCTTCGTCGCAAATGTTACTATTGCATTTTATTTATGGTGGGGCAAAAGAATTATCTACAAGTCAAGCTGCAAAAGATTTAGATTTAACACCCATGTCTATATCGAGAGCATCTAAACAGCTTGAAGAAATGGAATTGTTGCATATAAAGAAATTGGGTGTGCAGAGGATTTTGCAAACAGAATATTCGCCAGAGATGTTGTTTAAAAAAGCAGAAGGAAAGCTTCTAAATCCAATAAAAAGAACAGTGTACATTCCAAAAGAATATGTTGATAAGGATTTATTAGAAAGTGGATATTCAGCATTGGCAGAAAAATCTATGCTGAATCCACCAAACATAAAATGTTTTGCAACAGAAAAAATCTCTCAATGGAAAGATGTTATGACAAACAACTTGCAAGATTCGCAGATGCAGGTAATCATAGAAATGTGGAGATATAATCCTAGGAAGTTGTCCCATGAAAAAACTGTAGATGAACTTTCGCTGGCATTGACATTGAAAGATAATCGAGATGAGCGAGTTTTAGAAGCAGTAGAAAAAATGTTAAATGAATTGTGGTTTAGGATAAATGGTTGCAGGAATTGATAGCTTTAGAGAATGGTTTAAAGGTTGTGAAGGACAGTATGCCATTATCGGAGGTACTGCGTGTGACATTCTGATGACTGAAGTAGGATTGGATTTTAGAGCAACCAAGGACATTGACCTTGTTCTAATTGTTGAAGCCGTTGACGTAAATTTTGGAAAGAAATTCTGGGAATATGTAAAACAAGCAGGATATGAGCATCGAAATAGAAGTTCAGGAGTGTCACAGTTTTATCGCTTTAGCCATCCATCTTCAAATAAATATCCTTCGATGATTGAACTTTTCACACGAAAGATAGATTCCATTCAACTTATAGAAGATGCTATATTAACACCACTACCAATAGATGAGGATATTTCAAGTTTGTCTGCTATCCTTTTGGATGATGATTACTACAATTTTTTAAAACAAGGTAAAGTTGTTGTTGATGGAGTAACTGTCTTGGATGCTGCATATTTGATTCCGTTTAAGGCTAAAGCATGGATAGATTTGACGAATTGTAAGGCTGCAGGAGAACATATTGACAGCAAGAATATAAAGAAACATAAAAACGATGTTTTTCGTCTAACAGAATTAATCGATCCTACTATCAAAGTCATGACACCTCAAGGTGTTTATAGGGACATTCAAGATTTTGTTCAAAAGATGCAATCTGAAAGTGTTGATATCAAACAACTGGGCTTGGTAGACATAACAAAGGATCAAATTCTAGAAGAACTAAAAGAAATGTATATTCCTCAAGAAGCCATTGATTAATTTAAAACAAAAAGAAAAATATTTGTTTATTTCTCTCTTTTCTTTGACATTTTTAGGACTTCTAGCGTTTAAATAATAGGAGGAACTAAAATGCAAA
>ERZ808274.994-NODE-994-length-10848-cov-4.391643_pt1 | contig 10848 bp, 2 predicted proteins | sample MGYA00521277_ERZ808274 | MGnify/ENA primary metagenome ERZ808274 (study PRJEB31516, sample SAMN03275597) | gut metagenome | biome: mammalia-associated habitat; material: feces | host: Papio cynocephalus | place: Kenya | collected 2012-07-28 ... | reverse complement strand
GACGGCGACATTACCCGAACTATCTATCCCGATTCCACGAATGCAAAGTACCAATTATGCTACACCGTCCCGAACCCTGCCACGCACACACTATTCTCATTCCTGACTACTGACAATGAGACGCCCAACCGCCACCAAATACAAAAGAACAACCAAGGAAACAATAATAATAACGGCAAAAACGACACTGAAGACTACACCACCTACGGAGACTGCGCTATCAGTCTTTCGCCCAATCCTACGCATGGCGAATACGTATTCCGTATATCCCTGCCACAGGGAACAGACCTTGTACTGACTATCCAAGACCCGACAGGCAAAGTCATGACCCGACAGACCATAACAGGTGCCACTGACCACCAATATAGCGGCTACTTGTCTGTTGCCGGGATGTATCTGTTCTCCCTCTACACGCCTGACGGAGAACTGCTCACCACGCGCGAACTGCTTGTATATTAGTTACACGATAACTAACGTCAATAATAGTCAATAAACAATAAAAACCATCGCCCATGAAGCACCATCTACTACAGACCTCATTCGCCTGCACACTGATGCTCCTGTTTTCTGTTGGGGCAATGGCGCAAAAACAAACACAGGGGCAAGAGAATAGCCCTATGCTTGCTGTGACTACTACTGATGTGCAACAAGCAAAGGACAAAGCACAATCTACAACAAACGACGCACCACGTACTACCTTAACCGCGCAAAACAATCTTTCTTCCCAATACACGCTCTCCGAGACCTACACCCAATCGCAACCCGTCAACCTTTCTATGTCGGGCTTATGCTTGGTTGCCGACAGCGGCAGTCTGATACACGATGTTACTTTCTCCGTAAGCACTATTACCCGCTCCGAGGCACAGCCGTTGGCAAGCAATATGCCGTCCGTGACGGCAGGCAGCCATGCCTACCGCCTGTTGCCTCACGGGGAGCACTTCCGTGCTGACCAACCCGCCCGTATCGAACTTGCCTACGAGCCGCTGTCTGTCCCGCACGGCTTCAAACCGCAGGACATACACACCTACTATTTCGACGAGCAGACCCGCCAATGGCAGCCACTGCGCCGTATAGCGACAGACACCACACGCCATATCGTCATTTCCGAGACCACCCACTTCACGGACTTCATCAATGCCGTGATACGCACCCCCGATATGCCCGAGGTGAATGCTTTTGTGCCCACAACTCTGGCAGATATGGAAGACCCGCATCCGCTGGCACGTGTACCTATGATAGCCGCCCCCGAAGCCAACACCTACGGTACTGCCTCTGTCACATACCCTATTGACATTCCCGCGGGGCGCAACGGCTTGCAACCCGACTTGACCCTGTCCTACAGCAGCGACCGCGGCAATGGTATCATGGGCGTAGGCTGGTCGTTTCCCCAACCTGCTATCACCCTCGACACCCGTTGGGGCGTACCGCGGTATGATGCAAACAAAGAGACGGAGATATACACCCTCAACAGTCTCCAGTTGGTACAGAAAGACGGCAATCCCGATTTGCGCTTGCCTTATCAGACCAATACGCAACTTAGCCGCCGAAGAGGCGATGTGCTGTTTATCGCCCGTGATCCGAAGAATGCCGACCGTATCATCCGCCACGGCAACAGTCCGAAAGACTATTATTGGACGGTCACCGACAGGAGCGGTACCACGTACTACTATGGCAAGTATGCCTCGGACAGAAACACCAACCCGAATTGTGTGCTCAAAGACGCCAACGGCAATATCGCCCATTGGGCATTGGCAGAGGTGGTGGACCTTTATGGCAATTATATGCGGTATGAGTACCATATTGACACGGAGGGTAATGAGATATATCCGACATATATCTATTATACAGGACATCGCTCTACGAATGGCAGTAGTAATACATCTCCTGCTTATCGCATACGTTTTCGCTATGATTTTTATAGCAAACGGGGGGATGCATTTTCTGATGCACGCTTAGGTTTTGTCCGAGAGACAGCCTATAACCTTTGTAACATAGATATATCATACAGGAATAGTAATGGTGAGTTTAATGCGGAAGACAGATATGATATGTGGTATTCGTGGACAACCAATGATACCCGCTTACATTTGTCTAGCATCTTTATGTATAATATACCGGATGTTTCAAACAGATGGAGTTGTAGTGGCAAATATGAGATAGACAATTGTCTCACCGATTGCGAAGTTGTGGAAGAACGCAGTGTCTCTTTTTCTTACGAAAATATAAATATGAGAGACATTTTTTCCAAAGAGGAAGTTCTCATAGAAGATGCTCGTCCAGGACTTAGTATTCTCAATGCAGCGAGCAGTCAAGGATGGGGTATCGGTGGTACACTCACGGTAGGATTGGGCAAAGAGGCGTGGAATACCAATTTAAGTGCAGGAGGCAACTATGATTACTCGGAATCATCAGGGCAGACGGATATGATGTTGTTGGATATGGATGGTGACGGGCTACCCGATAAAGTGTATTGTCAAAACGGATATATCCATTACCGTAAACAGGTATTGGATGTGGCAAGTGGTGCTGCTACTTTCGCCCCTGCCCAAAATACAGGCATCCGTGCCGACCATTTGTCACACGAGCAGAGCGCGACCCATAGTTGGGGACTGCAAGCAGGTGCCAGTGGCAAGGTCATAAAATGGGGTGCTACTATTAGTGGAGGATGGTCTAGAACCACCACCTATACTGATTGTTATTTTGCAGATGTCAATGCGGACGGATTACCTGATTATGTAGATAATGGTGTAGTTTATTTCAATCAATTGCGTAATGGCAATGGCTTTATAAAGCATAATGGTGCAAAAACTGTTATTGTTGATTCCACTTTGTGTAAACCGTTTTATTATGACGGTGTAGTAGACACCGAGGTTGAATGTTATTGGGACACGGTATTGATAGACACCTACACTCCGGATATTACTCCTTATCTCCCTGCAAGCGGGGATGATAATACTGGCTATTGCATTGATTGTGAAGGGATATGTCGTGACTATTTGTACGGTGGAAACGAGTACGACCAACTAGAAGCACAATGTTTGGCATGTTCTGAAGCGGGTTGCGATATGGACTTGGGGTGTCCTGAATGTTTAGAATTATGCGATCCCCTATCACTTTCTGAATGGGAGTATGAAAATTGCCGATACAATTGCAGTCAGGAATTAGGTTGCCCATATATTTGTTCCAAGTGTTTGGAAGAATACTTGACCTATGGAATAGATAGCGAAGACTATCAAAATTGTGCGGATGAGAAATGTATTTTTCCTCATACAATGCATTGTGAAGAGTGTCGTGAAGAGTGTACATACCATCCCGCTTCTTGTGAAAGTTGTGTAATAGCGATGTGTGAAACAGACCCTTGCATCGTCAATGATATGGAAGTTTGCGAGGACTGCTGTGAAGATTGCCAAGATGGTGATTTTGAAAAGTGTAATCAATGCAAGGTCGAGAGGAGTTGCCGAGGGGTAATAGATTATGATGCCTTATATGATTGCAATCCTGATAATTACCAAGGAGACATCTGTATGTGTATAGATGCCCTTAATAATGAAAATGCCATTTGCAAAGAATGTCTGGATGTATGTGCTCTTAATCCCGAACATTGTTTGCGATGTATGAGTCGCCATTGCTACTACCGTAATCCTGAAGATATAGAGGATAGTTTGCGCAGTGAGATGGAGTACGAGTGGAAACAAAAATACCCCAAGGCTATAATCAAAACAGTAGGTGGTACCCTGTATATGTATATGACTAATCGGGTATGCCCACAGGATGTTTCTTCCGAACCTGATATAGAGACTGTTCGTGTTTGGGTGGCTCCCTACGGAGGAGTTATCAATCTGACATCGACGGTTCGTCTGGTGGAAGACACTTCCGCATTGCGCCGCCAGTCCCGTACTGCTGATGGTGTGCGGTGTGTCATTCAGCACAATAGCGGAATATCTCACTATGCTAAAGATGGAATAAAGAAGTTGTCGTCTTCCAATACAAATATCATTGGTGCACGCGATATTCCGTCCAATGACTATCTTTCTCATAAAGACCAATACGACAAAATCTCTGTCAAAAAAGGGGATATTCTGTTTTTCCACCTGATGTCACGTGGTAATCACAATTTTGATAACGTGGATTGGACACAACATATCAAATATATAAATACTAATAAATCATACCACTCCGCTTCTGACTTTGTGTGCACTGACAACCAAGCCTTTCAATCAGGTTTGTCAGGACGACTGGCAATAAAAGTATTTGTGAATAGTAGTTCTTCTCATACGGGTACACTCAAAATGTTCTATAAAGGTGGCAATGTGAACACCGGTACTCTCAACTCTTCTACCAAGTGGATGGAATTTCCTGCACGCAACTACAACGCAGGGGAATCGATATATTTCACCTTGACATCTGCCGGTGGTGATTACGGTAATTGGGATGTCCGCATCCGACTTACACTGACCAATGCCCAAGATACCATTGTTTCCTATATAGCACCACGTATATCATTCACACGCGAGGTTACGTTGGATTCTGTTTACTATGACTTGTTTGGTTCTCTCTATCGCGGTTGGGGGCAGTTTGCCCTGAACAACAAGACTGCCTCAGACCTCATTCCGATAGATTCGCTGTACAATGCAGCCAAAGCCGGTGCCCAGACCATAAACAATGATACTACAGCCTTCAAACAATCATTCTCGCAGTTCCAAGATGTGGACACTACGGCGATGTTGCAAGACGGAGGATTACAGTCTGCTTTCCGTTCTGCAGGATTCTATAACCCGTTGGACCATTATTGGGTAGAGATGACAGCCGATGCACGGTCATGGCAATGGGAAGCGTACGGACAAGTAGGGCGTATCGGTCGCCGCGCCCAGTCTAATACCCGTACCACCCAACTGACATCTGTCAATGGGGAGACTATCACCACATCCACTGCCACTACTTATGACAACCCTGTTCCTGTATCAAGCGGCAGCATCACGGCTATCCGAAAGACAGGTAGCAGTAAGCAGAGTTTCTTCTCTATGGGAGCCAGCATAGGCAGCGCAAGTGATGATTCCGAAGCAGGAATAGGCGGAGGTCTGTCACGCGCACACAACACCTATTGGGTGACGGCTGATTTTATGGATATGAATGGTGACCGCTATCCGGATGTGGTGCGCCAATCCACTATCCAATACACCAATCCGTGGGGAGGATTGGGTAAGTCCATAAATGTGGATGCCCACTTGCATGAGACCTATACATCCTCTCGCGGCAAGTCACTTTCGGGCACCTATGCAGAGACCCAGAAAATCCCGAGCAACAGCCCCAAGCGAGACAGTTATACCGTTTCGCAATCGGGAGCATCCAGTTACGGTTCATCCAATAGTGAGAGTTATACCAAGTTTGTGCTGATGGATGTGAATGGAGACGGTCTGCCTGACAAGATAGAGCAAGTAGGGGATTCCGTGCGTATTTATCTGAACATCGGCTATGGCTTTGCGGAGTATTATAGTCGTCATCACAGAAGAATTTTGGGTATCAATTACAGTAAGAGCAAGAGCGGAAATGCCAATTTCGGTGACGCTTTTTCTTGGGCAAGCAAAGCGAAAAAACTGCTGGATAAAAACGGGAACCTGCTCAATACAGCAAGGGGCAGTTACCAGATGAGTTTGGCTTTCGGGGTCAATGTTTCTTCCTCGGACAATTACACTTATGCACAACTCATCGATATAGACGGCGATGGCTACTTGGATTATGTCACGCACGATGGCAGTAATATGAGTATTATCCCGCGAATAGGTGTGGATGATTTCAATTACGCAACGGAGTATTATCCATCAGTCACTCCTGCGTATCTCCAAAGTAGTACGACCACCAATGCCGGTATGAATTTGGGAGTGACAGGTGGTATTCCGATTTGGTTTGTCAAAATTTGTATCGGTGTGCAAACCACTCCTGTTTCTTTCTCTGCCACTACGCAGACGCATGATTTGATAGATATGAATGGTGACGGTTTGCCCGATTTGGTGCGAGCCGATGCAGAGGGTATTCATGTGCGCTACAATCAGATGGGCAAACGCGGACTGTTGCGTACCATCACCAACCCGACAGGTAGCACCATTGATTTGTCTTATCGTCTTTCTGCGCCCGATATAGAACAACCACATCGTCAGTGGATACTGGATGCTGTTCGGATTACCAATCCTGTAGAAGAGAATGCAGGTAGCCCCTCAATAGCAAGCAAGTTCGTATATGCGGACCCGCATTATGATGTAGAGGAACGCGGTTTTTATGGTTATGGCAGTGTGACAACCCAACACCTTTATACGGAGATAGCCGATGAGCCTACTTATCGTACACGCATCTGCCGCTATAATAATCACGACTTTGCAGACAGAGGTAAACTGATATACGATGCCCTTACGGACGAAGAAGGAAACATCTATACCGAATATGAGTTGGGCATCCATTATACAGATGTTAGTGGCAAGGAGACCGATGACCTGTGTAATGATACCAAGATACGTATAGGCAAAGAGACACACTTCCTGCGTTACTTTGAGGGAGGACAGGATAGTATTGTTACAGCCAAACAATATGACTATGACCGTTATCACAATGTCATTGCCTATCGCAATTTGGGCGATGTGAATATGGCTGATGATGACCTTGCTGCGACTATCACCTACCGCGATGCTACATCGGGAACTAATCTTACCAATAACCTTGTATCATTGCCAGCCCAAGTGTCCGTGTCTTCAGGCAGCCAACAATTATGGCAAACGACTGCCACATACAATACGGAAGGTCGCCTTGTTGAATATACGCAGTCGGCAGATGATATGACCCGAACCACCAACTATAGTTATAATAATTATGGTTTGGTAAGTGACATCTTATTGCCAGAAAACTACCAACAGCAACGAGCAAGTTACGCCATTGAGTACGACCATTACACACAATCACTGCCTGCCACCGTTACCAACCATTGGGGACATACCTCTTCCACTAAATATCATCATTATTGGCAGTTACCGATTATGGTTACGGATGTAGCAGGACAAACAATGCAGTATGACTACGATGAGATCGGGCGTTTGATTTCTATCGCTGCTCCCAACGAGAGCGAACAAGGCGAATACACCATTCAGTATGAATACCAACCTCGCAATTATCGTTGGGATCATAGCAGCCCCGATTATAGAGCCCGTCTGTCTTATGTAGATGTACATACGTATAGCGATGACGACAATACTTTCCACCGAACATTCTGCGATGCGCGGGGTGATATAGTTCAGCGGTTTGACAGGCGGGGTTCCCGCTATGTGGTCAGCAATCGTACTGCCCGTGATTGTTTCGGACGTAGCACAGCCTCTTATGCGAATGTTTGGACGAATCGTTTGCCGCAGGTGTATTACTCGGATAATCTCAACCTCATAGCACAGACCGACTACGATATTATGGATAGACCTGTAGTTACTTCGTGGGCGGACGGAAACACATCTGATATTTGGTATGGGATAGGAAGTGATGCCTTTGGCAACAACCGATTTGTAACTGATAGACATGATGAAAATGGTCTGTCATGGGTGCAGTGTACTTCCCCGCAAGGTTGGCTGACTACAAGTGCCGCACCTGATGGGGCAACTACAACTTTTGAGTATGATGCTCTCGGACAACTATTGCAATCCACCGATCCCGACGGGTTGACCACTATACATATCTACGATGGTTTCGGTCGCAGGACAGAGCGCAATCACCCTGATGCGGGTACTACTATGTGGACGTATGATAATGCAGATAATCTCATCGCCTCTGCCGCGCAAGTGCAATTGGATAATGGCGAGGAGACGACGTATGAGTACGACTATAACCACCTTACGGCTGTTCATTATCCTCGTTATCCGCAATATGACATTACTTATGAATATGATTCAGAGACGGGAAGATTATCTTATGTATCGGATATTACGGGGTATGAATATCTTGCGTATGATGCAATGGGTAATGTATCAATGTCGGATAAGACGATAGTTGTTCCCACAGAGAATCAAGCCTATCGTTTCTCTACTCAATACACGTATGATAGTTTTGGTCGTATACGTACGCTTACCTATCCTGACGGGGAGGAAGTTACGTATAATTATTACAATGGGTTATTATACTCGGTAGGAAATGAAGCGGGGGATATGTATATTCAAGATATAGTATATGATAAATATGATAGCCCCATAGAAACTGCTTACGGTAATAACTTTGTTGCGACCTCGGAGTATGATGATGTACGTCATTGGGCAGTGCGACGGGAACTGCAAGACGCAAACAATACTTTCCTGCAGCAGACAGACTATGAATATGACGGAGTAGGCAATATCACCCGAGTGGCACAGAGTGCACCTGTGTATGGCAATAACTTGGGTGGGGAGTATGTGGCAGATTATACGTATGATGACCAATACCGATTGTTAGACGCTAGGCAGTATAATAGCGTTCTTGGCGATTATTCTTACTCTATGAGTTATAGCCCATCAGGGCTGGTTGGCACAAAACTTAACCCCGAATGGAGTGCTGATATGACATTTGGCTATCGTTATGAAGAAGAGGTTCCATTCTCTCATCAACCTAAGATGATATACTCCCCGTCTTATTACGGAGATATGACATTATTGGGTTGGGATGGTAACGGGCAAATGACAAGTATGTTGCAGCCGTATCAGAATCGTTTCCGTCGTCATTGGTGGGACGAAACAGGTCAACTCGCTGCAGCCATAGGCAATGAGTATTGCGGGTACTATGGCTATAATGCCAATAGTGAGCGTGTATATAAACTTACGGGGACTGTGCTTGCTGACCAGTATAACGCGGGGGATGTAAATATAGATTCGTATTTTGATGATGTTACCTTGTATGTCAATCCATATATGGTGGTTACTTCAAGAGGTTACACCAAACACTACTACAATGGCACTCAGCGTATAGCGGCGAGACTGGGCGACTATTGGTATGATACGAGTGTGATGGTAGATGAACAAGATAGAATGAATCTTGCTCGTGAGGTATTGGATGACAGAATGAACAGCACAGAAGTGGAAGAGGAGTATTTAGATGATGAAATATATCGCTCTGTGGATGGTGAGGAGTTTTATGTGGAGCCGTATGTATTACGTACGAACTACATAAATTGCATATACGATGAAGATATGCTGTATGATGTCTTCAATGGTGGTAGGCGGCAGTCTGATGATATGAATGGTATTGCTGAGGGTATATTCTACTACCATAGTGACCACCTTGGCTCTGCATCGTGGATAACCGATGACCAAGGGCAAGCAGTGCAGTACATTCATTATATGCCTTATGGGGAGTTGTGGACGAGTGAACAGGCATTTAATTACGAAGAACGTTTCAAATTTACCGGCAAGGAGCGAGATACAGAGACGGGATATGATTACTTTGGAGCAAGATATTATTTATCTTTACTCGGAATTTGGCTGTCACCGGATCCATGGTTAGACACATATCCGGAAATATCATCTTATGCGTATTGTAAATGGAATCCGTTGAAATATACAGATCCAAGCGGAAAATATTTTGTATTTGCACAAGGAACGACTTCTCAACAAAAAAATGATTTTTATAAAGCCATACGCTATTTAGATGCAAATAATTGTGGTGGACGATATGGGCAACTGTCTCGATCTAATGAAAGATACCTTATAGTTATCAATAATGACCAAAAAACCTATTATAATCCAAACAAGAAGACTATTGATTGGGACCCAACAATGGGCATATTAACAGATAATGGTTCGATACTTTCTCCTTCAACTGCACTTAATCATGAGATGACGCATGCTACACGCCAAGAAGATGCTATTAAACGTTACTATGAAACGTACAAAACAGATCCAGAACGGGCACGACAAGAGTATCAAGAATATTTATCGTCCTTGCAAAACGATCCTAACAATGCGTATGATTCTGCAGAAGAAGAATCTGTCATTAAGGGGGTAGAACAACGAACAGCATTAAAACTAGGGGAAATAAAAGAGGGCGAAGTTACAAGGCAAAATCATAAAGGGCAAAAGGTCAGGGTTAAGGACCCAACATCTACAATTCCTGTAGAGCCTAGAATAGAATAAATTTCATTGATATAAGTTTGTATGTATAAGTTGGCAACATTGTTAGTAAGTATGCTATTAACAGCATCTTGTTTGGGACAAAATAGAGAGATTTCTATTTCTTTTTTAGATATTATACTGCATCCTATATCAACTCCGGTTTATGATTTTTCTTCTGAATTATCCTCGGAAAACCAAATAACAATCAACGACTCATTATTTGACGCATATATACGACAACATATAGAAAACACAGAGTCATGTAAAGATTGTATAGATGGTAAACTTGCATTAGGCACAGGGATGATTCGGGTAATATATTTTGAAAGTAATTGTGTATATCATACACTTTACATAGATCGCATATATACGGAAACTCTGCACTTTGGAGAATCTATGATATTAGATGGCAAGGTAATAGAATATGACAAAGAGTTGGGATGGGTGATTAGTTCTGTTGTAAACTATATGGAGACGAAAAATACCCGATGTGCCGATTCCATAAAGGTTGCTGTAAATCATATTTTGAGGGGGAGACGCTATGAGTATTTTCCTCTGCTCCCGCCCCCACCTGCAAAATGATATGGAGCGATTAAGGTATGGTAAATTGAGTTATGGACTATATGTATTAACCCCGAATGGGGGGCTGATATGACATTTGGTTACCGTTACGAGGGAGAGATTCCGTTCTCCCATCAACCAAAGATGATATACTCCCCGTCTTATTACGAGGATATGACGTTAT
>ERZ808274.993-NODE-993-length-10848-cov-5.496062_pt1 | contig 10848 bp, 16 predicted proteins | sample MGYA00521277_ERZ808274 | MGnify/ENA primary metagenome ERZ808274 (study PRJEB31516, sample SAMN03275597) | gut metagenome | biome: mammalia-associated habitat; material: feces | host: Papio cynocephalus | place: Kenya | collected 2012-07-28 ... | reverse complement strand
TGGGAAGGATCAGCAAAGCGCAGCAAGGCTCGCGAGATCAGTTGAAAGCCCCCAGCCGCCGGAGTTCCCCAAGAGCAAAGAAAAAGCGTCTCCTGCCGCCGTAGGAAGTGAACAGGAGACGCAGCCGAAAAGGGCTGATTGCAGTATAACACAGCCCGCCGAAAAAGGAAAGGGGCTTACACATGAGCAACACAGAAATTCAGAGCAAGGTCAATGAGCTTCGCGAGCTGCGCCGCATGGCCGATGAGCTGGCAGCCGAAATCGAGAGCATCCAGGACGCGATTAAGGCGCACATGACCGCGATGGACACGGACACTTTGACCGGCATTGACTACAAGATCACATGGAAGAGCGTGACGAGCAGCCGCTTTGACAGCACGGCGTTCAAGAAGGCAATGCCTGAGCTGGCCGAGCGCTTCACAAAGTCCACCACCAGCCGCCGTTTCACGGTCGCATGATCGGAGCGGGCAGCAGCCCGCTCCAGAAAGGAGAGCAGAATGGAAGTTCATGTTTCGATTAACACCAACGGCAGCACGAAGGAGCTGCAGCGGCTGACGGACCGGCTCGGCGATCTGGCAAACCTGCTGGAAGCAATCACCGAAGCGGAGTTGTCACGGAGCAGCAATTCATACTTTGCTGCCGGTCTGGATTTCGTGAGCAAGGAAATCAACGCCGTGTATGCGCAGATATACGATCTGGTGAACGGCTGGGAGGTAACAAAGTGAATATTTCGCTTGCGGCCGCGAGCCGCGCAGACGATGCGCGCGAGAAGGCTGAATTGATCGCGCTGGTCAGACAGTTGACCCCGAAGGAAGTAGACCGCGTAATTGAGCGGATGCAGGCGCTGCTCAATGGGCAGCAGAAGAAACAGGAGGTAGCAGAATGAGAGCAAGCAGAGCGAATTTTGACGTACGTCCGTACACGCCAGCAGCGGAGGAAGCAATCAAGATTGCCGAAAAGCGGCTAACCATCTACAACGCCAAAGCTGCGGTTGACGTAGCGTTTACATTCAAGGCGCAGTCCGGAAGCCAGACGTTTCTTCCGCTTCCCGGCCTTGACTACGGAAATGCTGAAGATCAGATGGAAATGATCCGGTTGCTCGGCTCGGTCTGGACAAGCGGATATGTCGCAGGCATTCGCTCAGAGCGGGCGCGGCGGCGCGGGGAATAGAGCAGCAAAGCAGGGGACGCAGACCATTGCGCCCCCCCTGTTTTTTTGCCCCGGAAATTTCCCCTATTTTTTCCCCTAAGAGCTTTGTATCGCCTTGAACGCCATTGTATGCGATGAAAAGAACGCATTGATTTTCGTATGGGATTTCACGCAGTTTCAAGCGATAAAACGAACTTTCATAGTTCAAATCTCTCCTTCCGCGCCAAGGAAAAGACCTTGAAAACACTACGTTTTCAAGGTCTTTTCTTTGCCCAAAAGCGCAGTTTTCCCCTATGTTTTCCCCTTACAGGCTGGAAGCAGCCTTTTTTGTGCTCTGAAACAGGGCTTCCATGCGGTTCGCAGAATCCCGTTTCATGCGCTCTGTCGCATGGGCGTAAACGTCCAGCGTGAACGCTGCCGTCGCGTGGCCGAGGTTTTCCTGCACGGTCTTCGGGTTATCGCCTGCCTGCAGGGAATTGACGGCGAACGAATGACGAAGATCATGGAAACGAGCTTCCGGTATGCCGATGCTCTCCACGGCTTTCTTGAAATGTTTGCGCACGGTCACATGGGACAGATGGCGTCCCAGCTCATCCGTAAATACCAGACCGGAATCTTCCCAAAGCTCCCCGGCCTTCAATCTCCATTCTGTCTGCACCCACCGCTGCTCTCTGAGCGCCTTCATCACCGAAGGTGCCGGGGTCAGCAGGCGGGTTTTGTCGTTTTTCAGAGAGCCGAAGAAATACGTGCCGCCCTTTTCCTTGGATTTGAGAAGCTGCTGCGCAACGGTCACCGTCCCTTTGTCGAAGTCCACGTCTTTCCATCGCAGGCCGAGAAGCTCCCCTTGCCGCAATCCCGTCAGCAGATCGACGATAAACAGCCGCTCGAACGGCTGGCCGCGGATCGCGTTCAGGAAGGCGGCGGTCTGCGCTTCGTCCAGCGGCTTGATTTCTGCCCGCTCCACGCGCGGCAGCTTGCAGGCGTCAGAAGGATTGATCCGCAGATAGCCGACCTCGACGGCCTGCTCCAGCGTCCGATGCAGGATGCCGTAAATATCCCGAACCGTTTTTGCAGAAAGCGGCTTGCGCCCGCTCGTGCCGCGCTGGAGGTCGTTGAGCATCTTCTGTATCTGTGGCGCTTTGATCGCCTGCAGCTTGACAGCGCCGAGCGCAGGCTTGATCGCGCTTTCCACCTTGTTCTTATAGGTCGAGCGGGTCAGCGGCTTCACATCGCCCGTGTATTCAGCAAGCCAGATGTCGAGCCAGTCGGACACGGTCAGCTTGCTTGGCTCCTGATAGGTCGAGTCATTGACCGTCACAGCCGCAGCCTGCATCTTCTCGCGGACTTCCTTCTGCGTCTTGCCAGAGAAGCTGCGGCGGATCTGCTTGCCAGTCCCCGGATCAACGCCGACCGTCAGCCGCGCTTCCCAATACACATATTCTCGACCGTCCCGAAGGACGGTCTTTTTTCGTATGCTGCCCGCTCCAGCGGCGTTCCGTTTTGCCATATCAGTCTGCCTCCGGATCGGTTTTGTTTGCAAGTTCTTCGTGCAGGACATCAACCACGCGAGCGGGATCGGTTGCCGCCATTTTCTTTGCCAGTTTATCCAACATATCCCGAAGCAGTGGAACAATTCTTTCCGAGAAAAGGCGCTGTGCAAGCGCCTCTGACGTTGCAACTTCAAATCCATGCTTTTTAAGTTCTGCACTGATTGCCGTGTATTCCGGTGTCAGAACGTAATCTTCAGATGCTGCACGTTGTATCCTTTCGACATACTGCGTACAGTTTGCCAAGAACCATCCGGTGAAGTCTTCGTCTTCCAATAGATCTGAAAGCAATGCGCTACGCGAGTATCTTTGACTCTCCGGAGGAACCTGGCTCACATTGTGCAGCATCTGCAGGCGGCTAACCGCATCGGCAGATAGTCCCAGTTCGTCTGTTGCGGCTGGAAAAATAGTCGGGTCGTCGGTCATACCGAGCAGCCATGCTGGAGAAACTTTGAAAAAATCCGCTATTTTTGCGAATGTTTCCAGATCGGGCATTGCTCTTGCATCACAATAATTCCCTATTGATTGCCGATTTTTCATCCCGATTGCATCGGCAAGCCTTTGCTGGGTTGTCTTTGTTTCGGTCAAAAGAGTGCGCAGGCGGGTCGGGAACGGATTGCTGAATCCATCCAGTATCGTCGTCCTTTTTCTAGGCATATTAAAACCTCTCCTTTAGCAAATTTTAATGGCTATAATCTGAATAGCAATTTATTATTGACATTATCATTATTATCAGCTATACTTAGTATAGCCAAAGCTGATTGACAAATCAAGTTTTAGTTATAAAAAATTGCAAAAGGAGGAATGAAAATGGCAAACGAAGCGATTCGAGAAAAGGTAAAGGCGACCGGAGTGAAATATTGGGAAGTTGCAGAGCGGATCGGCGTTTCTGATGTGACACTTTGCCGACAGATGCGGCGTGAGCTGCCAGAGGCTCGGCAGCAGCTCATTCTTCGGGCGATCGATGAGCTTGCAGGGAGGGGCGCGGATGGAGAACACTCGTGAGAAGCTGACGTTGTCCGTTGTAGAGGCTGCGCAGCTGCTTGGTATTTCTGCGGCAACAGCCTATGAGCTTACACATCGCGCGGATTTCCCGGCGTTCCGGATCGGAAACCGGACGTTGGTAAGCCGCCGCCTGCTGGAAAAGTGGGTTGACCGCGAAGCTGGAGGGGACGGAGCATATGAACAATAATGCCGACAACAAGCCGGGCGTGATGATCTACTTTGACATCATCCCGCTCATTGAGGAAATGAACCCGGAAAATGCCGGTCAGCTATTTCTTGCAATTCTGAAATATGCGCAATACGGCGAAGTTCCGTCTTTGAGCGGGCTTGCTCGATCTGTCTGGCCGTTTATTAAATCGCTGGTTGACCGTGATAGCCGGCGATATGATATTGCGCGAAAGAAAAAACAATGGGCGACCTACTGCAGGGATGCAAAGCGTAGGGGTGAAGAACCTCTCGATTTTAATTTATGGTTAAGCGAAAACGGAAGATCACCATTGATAAACGCTGATAATCATAATTCATCATTGATTATCGACGATGACGAGTGTTATCCAACTACAACTACAACTACACCTCCATCTACACCTCCATCTACAGACCCATCTACATCTCCATTCTCATCTTCATCTACAGACCCATCTTTCTGTAATACGAAGGGGAATGCAAGAAAAGGGGGTACGGGGGAAAAACCCGAACTTCTTGTTGATTCTGTTCCTGTGCCAAATCGTCCGCCGTCTGCTTTGGGCAGTGATTATATCCCAATGTCACCAGAGCAGGAAGAAGCAAAGCGAGAAGCTGGACTTGCCATGCTGGCAGGTTATCCGAGATAGGGGGCGAGCGCGAAGCAGCAAAACAACATACGACCACCAACCACCACGACAAATGAGGAGGACAAACCATGTATTTTGAAAATCGTTTCCCCGAATCTGGCAGCGGTCAGATTCTCCACCCCGTCCGGGCAGGACAGAACATTCTTGATTTGATTAGACACCCGTGTATTGCGACGATCTTTCTGTGCGTCGATCGCGCAGCGACAGTAACGGTGCAGACCGTCCATCACAGCACAATGAGCCGCAAACTGCGCGAAAGCGAAAAGGGGTCAGATGGACTGTACCGCTTCGAGTATGAATCTTACACGCAGGATGGAATCAGCAGCAAGCAAGGAAATATTACCTCGATCACGCTGGACTGCGATGCGCAGTTTTACATCATGTACGGATTCACCGTAGGTTGACGAAGGGAAGGTACAGACAATGACACGCGAAGAATATGTTTCCCGCATCAGTTCGCTCACGCAGGAATTGACCGGCTTGGCAGCAGAATATTTCTCCACGCAGCGCGATCCTTACGAAGTCGCAGGAGAACGATTCAATCAAGCTGTCGATGCTTTTGAGCAGGACCTGTCTACAAGGGCGGCAGAACTCGAAGCCAGAGCAGCGGCGGCAAACGCCGCAGTTGACGCTGTGACCCGCGAGCAGGAGCAGGCACAGGCTCGCTTGGTCAAAGCCATCCAGCAGGGTGACGCCGCTGCAGAACAGGCAGCGACAGCAGATCTTGACAAGCTGGCAGAAAAGAAGCAGACCGCCGTTACCCGCGCCGATGCGTTCAAGGGCGCAAAGGCGTATGGCTCAAAAGATCTTTTCAATGCGGCTGTCGCTCGCATGAGGGATCGCACGGCAATCAAAAGCGGCGGCATGGGCAATGATCGCAAAGATGTCGTCGATGCAATTCTGGGAGCAGTTAAGCAGTTGACAGAGCTGCTGCCTTCCGGTGCAGATACTTCGTGGTATGCAGAACGAGCAGATGCCAAACGCTGTTTCAGCATCTTCGAAAAGACTGTAGGTCATATCGACCTTACTGCGCCCGGCTGCGGCGGTCCTGAAGATGTGAAAGTCAGAATCGGGCTGTCACTTGCCAAAAAAGAAATTGCCCCCGGTCTGGATGGAACGCCGTCCGGAGCCGCGCTGAGCGCGATCTTCGAGGAATGGGACAGCCAGCCAGAGGAAGAATCTGAAACGGACTGATGGGAGGGCTTCACAGCCCTTCCTCTCTGGCAATCCATCCCGCTCCTGTGCATTTCATGCTATCGAAATCTCTTTCGATCATCAAACTTGCAGATGCGGTCGGCACGGGGATTTTCCGCGCTGGAGGGCGCAGGAAAAAAGGTACTGTGACGTGTACCCCCTATCTGCTGCGGGCTCGACGACCCCAAATTGCTTGTAGTTTCCCTATAATATTTCCGGTAATTTCGTTACGATTTTATCTGCTCTCAGCTATAGAAATTCTCTGAAAGGAGGATGTTTATGGATATTTCAACGCTTAACTCACACTACGAAAGGATCCAGCAACTCTCCAAAAACGAAGAAACACTTGATGGACTGAAAAGCGGAGCAGCAAATTGTACCGGGTTATTTGCAACAGAGATCGCAGAGCTGGAAGCTCAAATAGAGCAGGAAAAGGCTGTGATCGCAGAAAGTGAAGAAATAATCGCCGCGTGGATTTCTGGTATTGAGGACGGTACGACGCGGACAATTTTACGCCTTCGCTTTATTCACGGTTTGCAGTGGTGCGAGATCGCTGGAGCTGTTAGAAAGCGCTTTACAGAAGCGCGCGTAAAGTACATTGCACGTTGCCACCTAAAAGCCGCTTTCAATTAGCCGCAATGACCATCGAAGAACTGAACGTGCTGTTTGACCTCCGAGCCGAACTGGAGTGGCTGAACACGGCGAAAGCGCAGTTGATGGATGCTGCGACGTCCACGACGGCAAAGCTGAATGGAATGCCGCATGGAAGCGGCGTTACAGACAAGGTTGGTGGTTTTGCTGCTGAGATTGCCGACCTTGACAGTCGGATTGAGCAGATCACAGCCAAGAGCGACGCGAAGGAAGCGCAGCTCGCCGTCTGGATCGCGGGCATTCGCGACCCGCGAACACGCCTTGTGTTCCGGTTGCGCTTCTTTCGCGCTCTTTCATGGAAAGAGGTTGCAAAAATAACCCACACAACGACGGACACGGTAAAAGCCATCGTGTACCGATATTTGAGAGAAGAAACCCGCTCCCCCATTGGGAGCAGAAGGGAGTGAGAAGAATGGCCACAAAGAAAGAATACGAAATGCTATTTGCGCTCGAAGCGCAGCTTGGCCGCGAGTTCCGCGCGACCTTCCAGAAGGCACGTGATGAGTTCAAAGATACAGCAGTAGGCGCTGAATCCTTCGGAGACAAAGCCACCGAAGCGGTTGATGCACTGTCCAGCGCACTGGCTGCTGCTGGTATGTCGGCAGCTCTTGGCAAGCTGAAAGACCTGTTCGATGAATGCACACAGGCATCAATGGACTTTGAATCTGCAATGACAGGCGTTGCAAAGACAACCGATTTGTCTGATACGGAGTTGGCACGTATGACAGATTCCATCCGGGATATGTCGACGGAAATTCCCGCATCAACCGAAGAAATCGCCGCCGTCGCTGAAGCAGCCGGTCAGCTCGGCATTCAGAAAGACGCGCTGCTCGGCTTCACCGAAACCATGACAATGCTCGGCACAGCGACGAACATGACAGCCGAAGATGCTGCAACCGCCCTTGCTCGCTTTGCGAATATCACCGGTATGTCCGCAGACAATTACGACCGGCTCGGCTCGGTGATCGTCGACCTCGGCAATCATTTTGCAACAAGCGAGAGCGAAATTACGCAGATGGGTACGCGCCTTGCATCAGCTGGCAAGCTTGCCGGTCTGACGGAGCCGCAGATCATGGCGCTGTCTGCGGCTATGTCTTCTGTCGGTATTGAGGCGGAGGCTGGCGGCACCGCGATGACGCAGACGCTCAACGCCATCGAAAAGGCTGTTGCAACCAGTTCAGACGAGCTTGCACTCTTTGCCGAAGTAGCTGGTATGTCTGCTGATGAGTTCGCTAATACGTGGGGCACAGACGCTATGAGTGCCCTGACAACGTTCATCAGCGGGCTTGGTGAGCTAGAAGCGCATGGCGGCAATACGGTTACAATGCTGGAAGACCTCGGCCTTACCGGTATTCGCCAGAGTAATATGCTCAAGTCGCTCGCGCAGGCTTCTGGCATGATGGATGACGCCGTTTCAACCGCAAACACGGCATGGGCGCAGAATGTAGCGCTGTCCGCTGAGGCCAGCAAACGATACGCTACCACACAGAGCAAGATGGACATGATGCAGAACAGCGTCAATAATCTCAAAGCTGCCATCGGTGATGCGTTTACGCCTGTTCTCGGTGATCTTTACGATATGTCGACAGATCTGCTGAAAGATATCACGGATTTTGTGCAGGATCATCCCGCTCTTGTAAAAGCTATCGGTGCGACTGCCGGGGCGCTCGGTGCTGTCAGCACGGCAATGGTTACAATCTCCGCAGCGCGGAAAGCCTTCGCAGCACTCGACATGGCCACCCTGCTTGCAGGTCCTGCTGGTGTTGCGTTGAAGCTGGCGGGTGCAATCGGCGGCGTTGCGGCCGGGATCGCACTTCTGGCTGACGCTTCTGCAAACGACGGCACGCCGTCCCTGCGAGAACTGACAGAGGCCGCGCGTGATCTTGACAAGGCGATGTCTGATGCAAAAGAAGCCTGTGTCGATACGGTTGCCGAAACCGAAGCTGCCGCCAACGTTGCAGATCGTTATGTTTCCCGGCTGGAAGCTCTGAACGCTGCCGGTGAACTGAATGAGCAGCAGCAATCTGAATATCATGGCACACTGGTCATGCTGACACAGACGATTCCGGAACTGGCGGACCTCATCAACCTCGAAACCGATGAGATCAACGGCGGCACCGATGCCCTCTATGCCAATATCGAAGCATGGCGGCAGCGGGCAACCGTACAGGCATATCAAGAGCAGCTAAACGCGATTTATGAGAAAAATAGCGAAGTCGTTTTGCAGGCTGCGATTGCAGAAGTCAAATTGACCGACGCAAAAGAAGCGCTGCAAGCTGCTCAGAATGCGCAAAACGCTGAGTTTGAACGCCAGAACCGGCTCTATCAGGAAGCCAATCAGAAGGTTCAGGAATACTACGAGGAAACGGGTCTTGTCACTGACGCTAATATGTGGCTCGGCGAGACAACTGGTGATCTGAATTGGAAGCTGGAACAGAACGCGCAGGCTGTCGATGATGCACAGCGTGAGGTTGAAAAATACCAGAAGGCCATTGAAGAAGATAACGAAGCGCTTTCTGCTGCCAAATCGGAAATGGAGACAGCCGAGCGGGCGGTAAGGAACCTGACCGGCGCGCTGGACGATGGAACAGGTGCAGCAGGCAACGCCGCACGTGGACAGGAAGAACTTGGCTCTGTGCTCAGCAGCGCAAATGAGAAGATCGAAGCGATTACGAAGGCATATCAGGAAGCGTTTGAAGCGGCGCGCAGCAGTGTCGAGGGGCAGTATTCTCTTTGGAGCGATGTGGATCAGATCGTCGGAACAGCCGCAGGGACAATCAACGACAATCTCACAAAGCAGATTGAGCACTGGCAAATCTACAATGATAGCCTTGCAAAGCTCCGCGAACGGTCTGATGACATAGAGGGGCTTGCTGATGTGATCGGCTCCTTTGCAGACGGCAGCGCGGAGAGCGTGAACGCCGTCGCCGGTATGGCAGCAGCCAACGACGAAGACCTGAAAAAGATGGTCGAGAACTGGCAGGAGCTCAAAAAGACGCAGCAGGACGCAGAAGAAAGCATTGCGGAATATCGTTTGGCCCTCGGTGAGCAAATGGACGCGCTGCAGTCGGACTTGGAAGATGATATTGCAGCAATGGACCTCGGTGATGAAGCCAAAGAAAGTGGCCGCGCAACCATTCAGGGCTTCATGGACGGCGCGACCGGTATGCTCCCGGCTATTCAACAGGCGTATTCTCAAATCGGAAGCGCCGCTTTGCGTGCACTCTACGGTGGTCGCATGAGCGGACAGAGGGCCACACGAATCGATGCTGGCGGCATGGTCGATCAGGCATACGCCGAAGGTACGACATCGGCAGAAGCCGGCCTTGCGCTCGTTGGTGAAGAAGGTCCGGAGCTTGTGATGATGCGCGGCGGCGAGACTGTTCTAAACGCCCACACGACACAGGCGGTTCTGGGCGCTGGCATGGAAATCAACAGCCCGCTTGTTGAAATCAATATCGAGGGAAATGCAGGTCAGGAGGTGGTCGATCAACTGAATCGCTACAGCGAGGAGTTGGCCGCACGGGTCATCGCAATTATGCAGGATTTACAAACAGATAGGAAACGCACAGCTTACGCATAGGAGGAGCAAATATGAATAATAGACAGGAAATGAACACACCACGCATGAAAGCGGCGCGGATACTGGTGAAGGCTCTGTTTGCAGCGGCCTCCGAAGACGACGCAGCAGATCCCAGCTCCGAAAAGAGCGGATCTGCGGAAACAGACGCCAAAGAGCAGATCAAGCGCCTGCTCGACGCAGAACAGGCGTAGTGACGTCGTGAGCCGCACAGCGCCCCGCAGAGCGTCGGAAACATCCGGGCATAGCGAGAATCCCTGCCACATACAAACGCGCCGCGCTGCGAGTTGCAAGCGGCTCAAAGCGAGACGAAGCCCGCTCCCCTGATTTGGAGAGCGGGCTTCGTGTTATGCTTCTGTATCCGTTTCTTCCGTGTACTCCAGTATGTCTCCCGGCTGGCAATGCAGCAGCTTGCAGATCGTCGCGATGTTCATCCACGAAACAAGCTCTCCGTGTCGGAGCTGCTGGAGTGTCGCTTGCCCCATAAGTTTTTCGTTGCGAATCCGCGTCGAGCTATACCCTGCCGCTTTCAGCGCCGCAAGAATGTCAATCTTGTAACCTACAGGCATATTCTGCTCCCCCTTTTGAAAATCATCCGGGCAATCTGGCGTTGAGCCTCTTTCCCATTGTCCATATTATAGCGCAAGAAAGCACATATATCAAGTGCAAAACTTCACAGAAATAGCACCTAAAATATGTGCAATTCGTCGATAGACAGCACATAAATTAAGTGCTATAATTAAGACAGTCAAGGGGAACAAAAGAAAACAGTTCGGACACCGGCAGAAGGCGGACGAAAGTACCGGAAGGGAAACCAAGAACGCCTATAAGAGCTGGGAAGGATCAGCAAAGCGCAGCAAGGCTCGCGAGATCAGTTGAAAGCCCCCAG
>ERZ808274.991-NODE-991-length-10859-cov-16.828212_pt1 | contig 10859 bp, 9 predicted proteins | sample MGYA00521277_ERZ808274 | MGnify/ENA primary metagenome ERZ808274 (study PRJEB31516, sample SAMN03275597) | gut metagenome | biome: mammalia-associated habitat; material: feces | host: Papio cynocephalus | place: Kenya | collected 2012-07-28 ... | reverse complement strand
CAAAAGATGGGAATAAAATAAAAGTTGACAAATTAGTGATTTTGTTTGTAATTATGGGTTACCTTTTCTCTGTATAGTTACATAAGAAGATGTAACAAACTAAAAATGATTTGGCTTATGACTATTCTTGCTATTATTCTAATCATTGTTTTCCGGAAAGAAATCGTAACTGCTGTGTTTGGTTTCTTCGGTTTGATATTTGCTATTATCGGAAGTCTGTTCGGCGGAATTGGCACCCTGTTTGGCTCGAACCGCAAACACTGAATCACGTAAATAAATACTCAATCAACATAAAAGTTGCGCACGGCACGAACCAGTGTATATAGATATGGTTACTTTCATTACAGGTCTTATCGCTTTTGCATTGTGGTATTTCATTTGGGGAAGAAAGGGGGAATAATATGCTGCTGTTCATCATTCTTGGTTTAATCATTATGTTTGTCATTGACAAACTAACATCATAGCAAAGTCCATATCTTAAGGCTACTTTTAGGGACTCCAATTCATACTTTCTTTGCAACATCAAACAAGAGCCGATTTTTCATACAATATAGTGTCCACAAAGGTATTTTGTACAATAAAGGGGAGATGTTATACATTGGTGGCACAACAGATTTTGCGATGTCCGTTTTAAGCAGTAAATTTGCACTGCGAAACGGCATCATCAGATATGGAAATGGTTTTATATCTCAGGGCAACCGCATCAAAATAGTAGTATAATTAGTTAATTTTGAAAGAATAAATACTATTTCTCAAGCAAAATGTTATTCGTAACTTGACGACGCGAGACGCGTCGTCCCCCATGGCAGCCGCGGACGAGGGCGTCCGCGTCCCCGGCGATGCTACTTTATGGTAAAAATCCTAATAATGCATTCTTGCAATGCATAAATGTGTTAATGTTTGATGCGGTTGCCCTGTTTTATATCTAATGCGATTTGCGTATGTCGGGAAAAAAACGTATTTTTGCAATGAGTTTCCACATCAAGTTTCGGAATGGAATGATATCAAATCCGCATCAAGATCAAGAGTACCACCAGAGGTACCTAATCAATACCAATCCGAGATACAATAGTATGGAAAAAAGCAGCCAAACTATCACACTACTAAAAACATCAAATATTATGGAAAAGCCAAACAAAACAAGAATCTACAATCTGATTATCCTTGACAAAAGCGGTAGTATGCATAATATCCACAAAGCAGCCTACGAAGGATGCAACGAGGTATTAAACGGTATCCGTGCAGCCGCCGAGAAACATTCTGAAAATCAAGAACAATTTGTAAGTCTCCTACTCTTTGATACAGAATCGATGCCATACATCCATAAGTGTACACCGGCGAAAGATGTTACGAATCTGAGAGAAAAACAATATAGACCCTGTGCCTGCACTCCGCTATTAGATGCAATGGGTATGTCGCTCACAGAATTGGAACAGGAAACGGATAAATATGACGATGCAGTAGGTATGGTAACGATTATAACGGATGGTTACGAGAATGCTTCTAAAGAATACACTTATCCCCAGATTCGCACATTGGTAGATCGTCTAAAGCACAAAGGCTGGAACTTTGCCTTTATGGGAGCAAACCAAGATGTGAATAAGGTTTGCATCGATCTTAACATCAATGCGGGTAATGCATGTGCGTTTTCCTTTGATGATGAAGGTATGCGCAACTCTTGGCGTCGCGATAGAGAAGCAAAAGAACGCTACTACGATCGAATGGAAAAGTTCCGGATGAATACACGTAATATGGATGAAATGGAACTCAGAGAATACTATAATAATATGAATGACGAAATACCTTATTTTATGGATTTTGAGGAAGATGATGCATCAACCAAATAAACAATGTTTACTTGCTAAAAAGTTTCCCGGATATTTTGGATTATCAATATACCAAATCATATGAAACGTACAATCTTAACACTCACAGCCATTTTATGCTGTATTCTCGGTTTTGCCAAAGAGCCGAAGCGTCCTGATTCGTATAACTACCAGCGCGGTTGCGAACTTATCAACGATGAAAAACTTGATGAAGGAATGGAATTTCTAAACAAGGAACTCCAACAGAACCCTAAGAATGGTTATGCTTATGCATGGATGGCCTCGGCTATGGCTCTGGAAGAAGAATACGGAAATGCCATTTACTATTACGAACAGGCAATCAAGTATATTCCAAAATCGGACAAGTACTACCATGCTTGGGCGCATAATCTACGTGCCAACATTGCTCTGGAGATGAAAGACACGGTTCTTGCTCTTTCTGAATGTAGCATTGCCATTAAATTAGAGCCAAAGAATGAAGATTGGTATGAAAATCGTGGTGTTCTCTATCGTGAAATGGAGGAATGGGCGAAATCGGATGCGGACTTTAAGAAGTATATCTCCCTTACTCCCGGTTTGATTCGCGGATATGTGCAACTCGGGCGGAACTACTTCTTGCAAAAACGTTATGACGAGGCACTGGCTACCTATACTTATGCGAACCAATTGGCAGAGCGTTCGTGGATATTCAGTGCGATGGCAGAGTGTGAGGTGGAAATGGAGAAGTATGAAGAGGCAGCCAATGATGTTGTAGAGGCGTTAAAATTGGAGGATATGGAACAAACTGCGCTGGAAATTATAAGCAAATGCACCAACGAAGAGTTTGTGGAGTTGGTACAGGCTCAACTCCGTGTGCAAATAGCAATGAATCCCAATTCTCAGGAATGGTTGCTGGCACTTTTGCTTTCCCAACGTGCGACCAAACATTACGAGGAGGCAATTCTGACATGCCAGAAGATACGCAAGATATATCCCGATGCTTTTTACGACAATGTAGCCTGCCACCTATATAGAGATATGGGAGATTGGCAACATGCTTTGCAATATATCAATCTTGCGATTGAGGGCGACTCCACCGAAACGGACTACCGTCGTACACGTGTGGATATATATAACGAGATGGACAGTGTGGCACCTATGTATGCCGATTTGGATTATCTCATTAGGGAATATCCGGACAAAGCGGATTTTTACTTTTACAGAGCCAACATTCATCTATTCAGGCGCAATTACAAGCAGGCGATAGAGGACTACAGCACGGGTATAGCCCTGGAGCCGTCCAGCGAATGGGAACGCTATATGCGCGGTCGCTGCTATGCGGCGGATGGGCAGGCAGAGAAAGCGCAGAAAGAATATGCTCGCGTTGAGAATAGCAAAAGCCCGGATGTTCGCCTATTTGCAAAGGCATCTTTAGGCAAGAAAGAGGAGGTTATGGTATTGGCAGACAGTCTGCTAAAAGCAGACAGTACCGAATATCGGTACAATGTAGCCTGTGCTTATGCTCTGATAGGCGAGAAAGAACAGGCATTACGCTATATAGAAGAAGATATGCGCGATGGTTATGTTCGTTTTACTCATCTGCGTTTAGACCCTGATTTACAGTCGATACAAGGTGAGGAATTGGAGCAGATGATACATAAATACGAGCGCAACCGCGATAAACGTATTGCCCGTTTCAGGGACGAAAACAATAAGGAAAGAGGTGAAGAAAGAGTGGTAGAAGTGCCGTTTACGGCTGCCAATGGCGTTACAAAAGTAGAATGCACCGTGAACGGATTACCATTGAGTTTCATTTTTGACACAGGCGCAAGCGATGTAACCCTCTCTCAGACGGAGGCTAACTTTATGTACAAGAACGGTTATTTGAGTCAGAAAGATGTGATCGGCAAGCAGCGGTTTCAAACGGCTGACGGCAATATATCCGTTGGCACCACTATAATGCTGAACCATATCAATTTCGGGGGCTTGGAACTGACGGGTGTTCGTGCTTCTATCGTTGCGAACCAGAAGGCTCCCCTGCTTTTGGGGCAGACCGTTCTGCAACGATTGGGGAAGATCGAGATTGACAACGAGCGCAAGGTACTAAAGATAACGACTCAAAAATAAAGCAATTATACAATGTCCCCCGTATTTGTTATATTTTGCATTATAGCCTTTTTGATACCAGTATGTCTATGTGCGTATTACAAGAATGAACTCTATAAACAAAAGAGCGAATCGGATATACTCACACAGCACTACAATGCACTTTGGGAGCAATCACATAACAATAACACTTCCTCCTATGAGAATGCTTATACATTCTTGGAACAAATGGGAAAGAAACATCAGTTTAAGGTAGAGATACTCAAACGTGAGGAAAATTGGGTTATATGCGCATTCACGTTTCAGGGTGGTCATTTTTTGTGCTATGCCAGTGCAAAAAATGATGAGTTGTTGCTACAATTTAGAAGTATCGCCAATCTGAAGTACACACCGGAGAACTATGAAAAAGTCAGAGAACTTTGTAATCGCCTTACCGGTCAGAGTGGTTACACGAAGTTGATTTATACATACGAAGAAGAGAATAATGAGATAGAAATCCATATTCTAATTGAATCAATAGGAGTGGCAGAAGAGCCTTTTTTGTACTATTTGGATCTTTGTTTCAAAACTGCTGCTTACGCCCGTCATGAATTAGAAAAAGACACAGATGTACCCGAAAAGGAGATAATAGCCAGGAAGCGCGACCAACATCTGCTGATTGAGGCAGAGATGCGGCACGAAGCGGAACTACACAGGCAGAAACATCCCTATTGCCAAGCACCCAATCATGGCACATTAGGCGAATATATATCGTACCTGTTCAACGGCGAGAATGTGGCAGACCTGCTACGGCTGACCATACAAAATGCAGACGGCGTAACAGAAATACGCCAACGCGACAAGATTGCCGCCTATGATCTACTGAGTGCCATAATTGATACCTCGGGCAAAGAGGTAACTTTTAAGGATTTCACTCCGGCAGTCTTAACCATAGAGACAGTCTCCAACCACTATGTATTCACTCTACATCCGTTAGAAGGAGATCAGGACGTGCTGTCCGTGCGTATGACTGCGGTATGTACACCGCATGAGTTTCTGCAAAATTATGTACCAGATGCAACCTATACACCCGATGCGGTGTCTATGCGCCTTTGCTATATAAAGACGGAGTGGTCAAGTAAGAATAGTGACAAAGAGCAAGAACTGCCGAAAACCAGTATAGGCGCACAAGTGGAACACGGACAACAACTATTTCAACAAGAGTGTTACTTACAGGCGATAGCCGTACTGACTCCGATCTTCAAACAATTAAAAAACCGGTTCTTCGATTTGAACGATAATGGAAAAGACCTGTTCTTCAGAGCCTGCTACTATATCGGTTTCAGTTACTCCGATTTGAAGATTTACGACAAAGCCTACTATTATCTAAATTATTGCAATGATTGCAACCGTTTTGACTATTCAGAGGAGTATATCAATTGCTTGGCAAATGATAGCAATCTGTACGTTTTTAGAGAAATAGACAAAGAACAGAAAGCGATGAGCAAACTAATAGAAGAAATAGACAACGATGATGATTGCGGGACAGAGTTAATGGTGGCTCAGCGTGCACGAATTATTGACTACGTCGCTTTTTTGCAACGGCGCAAGGGCTATGCACAAATCAACTTTGGGTTATTGGATGATGCTGAAGAGACTTTCAAAGCCCTATTGGAACACCAAGAAAGCCACGACTATGCAGAGAATGAATTGAAATATATAGAGCAGCTCAGGCAAAACAAAAAAGCGCGAAAATAACAAGACACTTCATAGAAAAATAAGTTCGGTCAGTCCTAATCAGGTTTGCCAAACGTAATTCACTGCAAAAATGCTGACATATTATACATCGGCATAATTTTTGTGTGAGGGAGTGTAACCAATGAAGGCTAAGAAGGAAAACCGAAAGGAGATTGAGTGTTATGAAAACAAATGTAACTTCTACTATTATTACCCCCCGCGAAACGCGCTCGATACAGAAACACCTAAGCGAGATATGCAACAAGAAATATGATGTACTGAGCATAGATGAGGAAGTGGAACTCGCTACTCGCAGCCGCAACGGCGACCTGAAAGCGCGTAACGAGTTGGTGGAGCATAATATGCGTTTGGCTATCACGATAGCCAAACTATACCAGAACCAAGGCGTGGAGTTGGAAGACCTGATTGTGGCTGCCGAGATGGGACTGATAGCCGCAGCGGAGCAGTTTGACCCGACAGTGGGTGTAAAATTCATTTCGTACGCCTGCCACCATATCCGCCGCGAGATAACCGACACACTGACGCGCGATGCGAGAACGATACGGTTGCCACAGAACGTGGTAACCAAGACGCGGTTACTGAAACGGGCGATAGTGCATTACCAGATGGAGCATAATGCCATACCGACCGATGAGGAGTTGGCGAAAGAGTTGGATATGGATATAGATGATGTACACAATCTGCGCAGCCAGACACCGGGGGCTGTATCGATGGATACGCCCTTAGGCGACGAGTCAAACGACACGATAGGCAGTATGCTGACCAGCGAACTGGCACCGACAGATGCGGGATTGATAGACGAATCAATGAAGACGACCCTAAAGACTGCGCTTGAGAGTTTGTCGGAGCGGGATGCAGAAGTGGTACGCCGCAGTTTCGGGCTGAACGGTGAAGAAGAGAGCATTGACCAAATTGCCGTTGATATGGGGCTAAGCAGGGAACGGATACGGCAGATACGGGAGATTGCGCTGCGCAAGATACGTTCTACCTATGGGGAGCAGTTGCTGTCGTATCGGGCATAAGTGGCGTCCTGTATCTATTTTGTTTCAGATCGTGGCGAAATATAGTTCCGACCATAGGAGCGGTAGGTATCCTTTTCGATTTCTATTCGTGGTTCCTCAAAGGTGGTCTTAGGGACAAGTTGCCAGCAGAGATATTTGATAGTCAGACCGCGGTCAAGCCACTGGTGCTCATAGTGGGTCTGAAGCATCTTCGCCTCGCGGAGTGTATCAGTTTCGGCAGTATGATAGAGATCTGCCGTGTCTGCCAAAACCGGATAGCCGTTAAGCCGCAGCATCTCGCGCGTGTACACATATAGGAAAGGACTATCCGTCTTGAGGTGGATGAGTCCGTCGGGGCGCACCAACTGCTGATAACGTTGTATAAACCATGTGGAGGTAAGGCGCTTGGTGGCTTTTTTCATCTGTGGGTCTGGGAAAGTAATCCAAATCTCATCCACCTCACAGGGCGCAAAGAAAGCCGTCAGCATCTCGATATTCGTGCGCAGGAAAGCCACATTGGTCATACCCGCCTGCTCTGCCTGTTTGGCACCCGCCCACATACGTGCGCCTTTGATGTCAATACCGATAAAGTTCTTGTCGGGATACAGTTGCGCCAAACCAACCGTATATTCCCCCCGTCCGCAGCCGAGTTCCAGTACAATCGGGTTCGCATTGCGAAAATACTGCTCGCGCCAACGCCCTGCCATAGCCGCTACGGGGCTATCCGGCAGTATCTCGCGTGCACCGCATTGGAAGACGTTGTGGAACGTCTCCATCTCAGCAAATTTCTTCAGTTTGTTCTTGCCCATTGTGCTTACTCGTTTTTCTTGATGATAAGCCCTACATCAGATACGCCTTGCAGGGACTGCTCACGCATACCCTGCTGAATATGCCATACCTGCTCGCCGCTGTGCGGGAAACGGTATGCTTCCTCATACAGCACTGGCATTTCAATCAGTCCGTTGCGCCCGTTGCCAAGCCACTCGCCGCGGTCGTTGGCAAGATAGAACTCGATGGTATCCTGACAGAGCGAGTCGCCCACAAAGAGCCACATATTCTGGTACGGATACTGCTCGGTATGGCGCACGCAGACCAGCATTTGGTAAGTGGCAAGGGTATCGGTGATATCAAAACGGTAGGTCAGTACGGAATCCGCCCCCCACTCCTTCAGAGGAACGGAGCGGAACTCGGAATAGACGATGCCCCGGTTGCAAGCCACCAGCAACAGGAGGCAACTACTTAGCAGGATTGTTCGTATTCGGGCGGTCATTGGTGCGGGGTGTATTGTTACGCATACGGTTATCCGGACGGCGGCGTTGCTCTCCGTCGGGGTGGAAACCCTTGTCGTCGCGTCCGTCCAGACGGGGACGGTTGTCGCCTCTGTTATTGCGCGGTTCTCTGTTATCACGGCGGGGGCGGTTATCACGGTTATCCCGTTGCGGGCGGCGTTTCTTGTCGAAGCGGGTAAGGTCATCCTGCCCGACCACGTTCTGGTAGCCGATCTCGGGTACATCGGTGGCGGTAGTGGATTTGCCGCCGAGGGTATCCGGTTTCTCGCCGCGGCGGTTCATCTCGATGATGTCCTTTGCCTGCTCGGGTGTAAGTACCTGCAGATTGACAGGCATACGCTGGTCGGTCGAATACGTGGCAGTTCCTTTGAGCGGATCGGTAGTAAAGAGATAGTACGTCCCCTCTTTGGTTTCCAGCGGGATATTGCGTTGCGGCATCCGGCGTACCGCCTCCTCATAGACAGGAACCTCGAAATTGAGACAGCATTTGAGTTTAGCGCACATACCTGCCAACTTCTGCGGATTTGGCGATATATTCTGCAAGCGTGCAGCCCCCGTACCGACCGAGGAGAAATTGGTCATCCATGTAGTGCAACACAGTTCGCGCCCGCAAGGTCCCGTTCCGCCTATACGTCCTGCCTCCTGACGTGCGCCGATCTGTTTCATCTCCACGCGGATACGGAATGTTTCGGCATATACCTTGATGAGTTGGCGAAAATCGACACGCCCGTCGGCAATATAGTAAAAGATAGCCTTCGACCCGTCGCCCTGGTACTCCACATCGCCTATCTTCATCTCCAGACCGAGCGACTTAGCCAACCGGCGGGCTTTGATCATCGTCTCCTGCTCTTTGGCGTGTGCCTGTTCGGCACGCTCTATGTCTTCCTCGGTAGCAAAACGCAATACATCACGCACCTCATAACGGGTGGTATCGATATGGTTTTTCTGCATTTGCAGTTTAACCAGCCGCCCTGTCAGCACTACCTCGCCGAGGTCGGTACCGGGATTGGATGCCACTACTATGGTAGAACCTTTCTCCAAAGGCAGGTGTTGCACATTGTGATAGTAGCCCTTGCGGGTATTCTTGAACTGCACCTCCACGAGGTCGGTCTCCGCCACATTCTCCGGCAGGTCGCAAAGCCAGTCGGTAACTGGCAGCATGTGCGCCGAGTTGCGGCAGCAGCCTTTTGCCAGAAAGCAACAGGAGGCATTATTCAGTGTAAACTTATCTTCCATTTTTATCAATTAACAGGTAATAATTAACAATTGACATACAGGGCGACTCTAACTTCTAACCTCCAACAGCCGCAGGCGGTTTCATTTCTTTATCAGCACGATCATCTGCAGGCAGAGGTCGAAGAATATAATCTTGGCATTGCCGTTCTGCTCTATCTGCCGTTCCGCCTTGCCCAGTTCGTTCATTATCCGTTCCACATTGCCCGTATGGATAAAGGGCGCAAAGCGGGTGGAGAATTCCCGCTCGGGCGTGGTCTGGTAGTTCATCTCGGGGTGCTGCAGATTGTAAATAAAGTTCTCACGCACCTGCCGCTGGGCGTATTGCAGAAAGCGTTTCTGTTTCTCGCGCCCCACCTTGGCATCCGCCATATCCTGGCTCCATTTGCGCAGGCGGGAGAGCGACTCGAATTTCTTCTGCGGGTCGCGCAGGACACCCACCGTATAGGCATCGCGCATCAGAGCAACAAAGTCATTAAACTCCCGCGTAGTCTCATCGTCAGCCTCGGCAAGTTTCCGTGCTGCGAGGTAACTGCCATTGGCAATATGGGCATAGTCGGCAGCCGCAGCGGGGGCAATATGCAGGCGTTCTTGCAGTGCCGAACTAATCTCCTCGTCCGGCAAACGCGGCACACGTATCTGCTGCACACGGGAGAGAATGGTGGAGAGCAACTGCTCGGGATGCTCGCTCACTAACAGGAAAACCGTCTGCTCGGGCGGTTCCTCCAGCAGTTTGAGCAATTTATTGGCGCAGGTAGTATTCATTTTCTCCGGCTGCCAGATAATCATTACCTTGTAGCCGTCCCCAAACGCCTTGAGGCTGAGTTTGCGCATAATCTCCGAGCTCTCTTTCTCGTAGATCATTCCCTGTTTGGTCTCCACCCCCAACGCCTTGTACCAGTCGTCAAGGTCAAAGTAACCGCGCTGCAAGAGCAGATTGCGGAATGGTTCGAAGAAATCGTTGCAGACATCTTTCTTGTCGTCTTTGACGATGGGGAAAGCAAAATGGAGATCAGGATGCTGCAAGTTCTGATACTGCAGACAGGTAGGACATATACCGCACGAGTCCTCTGCGGTACGGTTCGGGCAGTTGAGATACTGCGAGTATGCAATAGCGAGTTGCAACTTGCCTACACCTGCGGGCCCCGTCAGCAGTTGGGCATGGGGAACACGCCCCTCTCGAACCGACTGAATAAGCCGCTCTTTGACCGCCTGTTGCCCGATAATGTCCTTGAACTGCATTTCCCTGTTTGCTTTTAGTCTGCAAAGATACAAAAAAAATGCGACTTGCACAAGTTCCGAACTTACATTCCGCAAAAAGTTGCCGCTCAAGCGTCCTTAAACAGTCAGCCCGAAGCGAAACTTTGTGCTAACTGCCTGATAATCATCTTACATTCAGTAACTCACTGAAATACAAGCAAAAACCGCCTAATCACATACGAATCACATACAAATCACATACGAATATCATACAAACAACATAGACCTGATAGCATAAAAAAAGGGAGGGGCTACAACCACTATCCGAGATAATTATACGGAAAAATATAGTGTCCATTTAGAAACGCAATTTTGGGGTACACTTTTGCCCCCTGTCAGCCCCTGTTGAGGGTACCGAAACAGGGGCTGACAGGGGGGCGCCCCAAAGAACCGTCCAAGGCAGATGCAATACAAAAGAATTAAAAAAC
>ERZ808274.989-NODE-989-length-10879-cov-8.865761_pt1 | contig 10879 bp, 12 predicted proteins | sample MGYA00521277_ERZ808274 | MGnify/ENA primary metagenome ERZ808274 (study PRJEB31516, sample SAMN03275597) | gut metagenome | biome: mammalia-associated habitat; material: feces | host: Papio cynocephalus | place: Kenya | collected 2012-07-28 ... | reverse complement strand
TCGCTCAAACTCAGAAAAAACTCGCTCGCCCTTTAGGCAAGCTTTGACATGATATTCAAAAACAAATACTAATGTCAAGCGCTTTTTTTAAAACCAAATAAAATATATCTTAAAAACAAGATATACATATTCAGCTAGCACAATTGAAGTATTATGCACAAAACAAATGTGCATAACAAGTACTTTTGTGATTGTTTTTTATTTTTTTCAATCCATCAAGAGCTGGTAGAGCTCATCTTTTGTCTTTACTGTTTGCATCAAGCGCGAAACTACAGGCGATGCACCCAAACGTGCTATTGAGGAAAGAAGCTGGAGATGCTCTGACGGCTTTTCTTTTGGTGTAACGACTAAGAAGAACACCTTGCTCTTCTCAGCACCTCCGAAATCAACGCCTATTCGACTTACACCGATAACAACAAATGCCTTATCCAACCCTTCTACCTTAGCGTGCGGAATAGCAATTGAATTCTCCATAGCTGTTGACCCTTGCCTCTCGCGCTCAAGAATTACACTTTTGACCCTTGCTATGAACGAATCCGATACAGATGTTGACTTTTGAAAAGTATCAAGAAGCTCATCTATCACACCATTCTTATCTGAACTTAAAAGAGGGACTTTAATCATATTTTTGTCTAATAAATCCAATAGAGTCATTGTCATACCTCCTCAAATGAAGACCACAGATCCATATCATCTTTTAAAATAAGAACTGGACATTGGACAGTTCTAAGCATTCTATCATTTTCGCTAGCAAGCTCCTCTCGCCTGGATCTGATTTTATTAACAGAACCTAAGAGAAGCAAATCAATGTCATTATCTCTTATATAATTTAATATCTCGATATGAGGAGAACCCTCTACAGAGTAAACTGTTATATCTATATCCTTGGACGTTGCGAGTTTTTTTGCATGCCTCAGATGCCTTGATGCATCTTCTCGAAGATCATTCAAGTAGTCATTTTTTTCCTCGTCTATAAACACGTGCGATCTCACGAGCTCAACAAGAGCCTTTGTGTTGATAATGTAAGCAGCATGCAATTGGACATTCATTGACTTTGCAATCATGATACCATACATAAGTGCATTCAATGACCCTTCGCTTCCATCTAGATACACCAATACCCTTGAAAAAGGAACTTTAGACATTGCCATCCTCCTTCTCTAGCTCTCTTTCCATTCTATCCTTAACTGTCTTCAATAATACGAAATTCTCTCTCTCAGCCTCTTCTATTCTGGAAATAAGATACTTAACAGTTTCTTCTTTATCCGGAATGACAAGCTTCTCAAGAGAATTAACCTTCCTGATTGTCTTTTTAACTTCCCTTGCAAGACGCATTATGGACACTTTCAATTCGGCAAGCTGACCCATTAAAGACAATGCCTCAGAATACTTGTTCATAGCTATCTCTGATAGCATGCTCGTCCCCTCGGGAGAGAAAAACGGACCTGAACCCGAAAACTCGGTAGAAACCTTTGGAAGAGCAACACCCATGACCTTTCGAGAAGAGATAGTAATCGATGAATCTATATCAACAGCTCCTGCAAGATTTGCAACTTTCAATCGTCCCATGTGCATAATCGCATCTTGCAAAGAATGGCGTGCATCAAAAAGCGCTTTATCTACTTTTTGCTGGTAATCAACAGCTTGGTCAACTAAAGTCAGAAGCTCGGATACAAGAATAGATCGCTTCTGGTCCAACAAATCATAACCAAGTCGCGAAAACGCTAGTTCATCCTTTATCTTCATCAAATTTGACCGTGTCGGAGCAATTGTATTATCCATATAATCCTCTACATGTTATCCAAATACTACTAACCTTTGTAATACTTGGAAATCTCCTCTTCGGTAAGTCTTTGAAGTTCCTCAGCGGGAAGAATCGACAAAGCCTTCCATGCAAGATCCAAAGTCTCTTCAATTGTCCTATCCTCATCGTAGCCTTGGGTAACAAACTTCTTTTCAAAGAATTCGCCAAATTCCATATAGTGATGATCAAGCTCTGTGAGTTCTTCTTCGCCAATAACGGATGCAAGATTTCTTACATCCTTGACATGTGAATAGGATGCAAAAAGCTGATTCGAAAGATGAGGATGATCCTCTCTTGTCATTCCCTCGCCTATTCCATCCTTCATAAGTCTTGAAAGAGATGGCAAGCAATTGATTGGCGGATAAACTCCCCGTCCATTCATTCCACGATCGAATACAATCTGACCTTCTGTTATATAGCCAGTAAGGTCTGGAATAGGATGGCTAATATCATCATTAGGCATTGTAAGAATTGGAAGTTGTGTAATAGAGCCTTGCTTTCCTGTTATCTTTCCAGATCTCTCATAAAGTTCTGCAAGATTTGAATACAAATATCCAGGGTAACCTTTTCGCGATGGGATTTCACCTCTAAGTGTCGCAATCTCTCTCAATGATTCACAATAGTTTGTCATATCTGTCATGATAACCAAGACCTGCTTAGAGCAATCGAAAGCCAAATGCTCAGCAAGAGTCAATGCTGTTTTTGGAGTAATCGTCCTTTCAATCGATGGATCATCAGCCAATGAAAGAAACACAGCAACATTATCGAGGACACCGCTAGACTCAAACGAATCAAGAAAATACCTTGCAACATCATATTTGACGCCCATTGCTGCAAAAACAATAGCGAAATCGGACTTGCCACCCCTTACTTTGGCTTGTCTAGCAATTTGAGCAGCAAGCTGGTTATGTGGAAGGCCGTTTCCAGAGAAAATAGGCAGCTTCTGCCCCTGTATCAAAGTAGTCATTCCATCTATTATTGAGATGCCTGTCTGTATAAAATCCCTTGGATACTCACGAGCAGTAGGATTAATTGGAACTCCATTTACATTCCTCTCATCAAAAGCTGGAGGAAGTGCTGCTCCGTCTCGAGGCTTTCCAAGTCCATTCATAACGCGTCCAAGCATCTTATCGGAAACGCCAAGCGAAAGCGGTTCTCCCAAGAAATGTGCACTTGTACCAGGAAGCGTTAAACCATCAGTAGACTCAAAACATTGTACGCAAACAACACTATCAGAAGTATCAACAACTTGGCCTTGCCTAATATTTCCATCAGGGCCCTTTAATTCAACAAGCTCCCCATATCCAATCGGATGGGTCTTTCTCATGTACACAAGAGGACCATCGATTTTAGATGCTCCACAATATGCACGGCCTCTTAGAAGTGTCCTATCGATATTTTTCAGAAGATTATCATCATTTGTCATCATAAATGCTCCCTAATTGAGAGATAGATTTCTCAAGCTTCAGTTGCAACTTATCCAAGGCTCCCAAATCGTCATTTGATATATTGAACCTTGCTCTTGCAATATCTTGTACAACTTGCAAGCGCCTGATTCTGACAAGAGGAACACCCTTTGAAATATAATCACTACCAAGATCATAGTACTCGAGAATGAGTTCTAGCATTCTTATCTGTTTGCTAATCGAGCAATATCTGTCAATTTCATCAAAGGCATTTTGTTGCAAGAAGGCTGTCTTGAAAAGCGAGCAGACTTCAAGTATGAAATTCTGGGAATCAGGCAATGCATCAGGACCAACAAGTTTTACTATTTGGTTCAATCTGACCTCTTTTTGCAACAATTCCATGATCTTCTGACGAGACGAGAACCATTTCCCGCCACTTTGCTGGTTCCACCAGTTCTTTACATCATCGATATACTCTGAATAAGAATCAAGCCAACTTATAGCAGGATAGTGTCTAGCTGATGCCAAAGCCCTATCAAGTGCCCAGAAACAGCGTACAAATCTCTTTGTATGTTGTGTTACGGGCTCAGAAAAGTCTCCACCAGGAGGTGATACAGCACCAATTATAGAAACAGAACCATTTTGCCCAGAAAGCGTCTTCATGTTTCCTGCCCTCTCATAAAATTGCGCAATACGAGTTGGCAAATATGCAGGGAAACCCTCCTCTGCTGGCATCTCCTCCATTCTACCAGAAAGCTCTCTCAAAGCCTCTGCCCAACGAGATGTAGAATCCGCCATAATAGCAATCGAATAACCCATATCCCTATAGTATTCAGCCATTGTTATACCTGTGTATATGGATGCTTCTCTTGCAGAGACAGGCATGTTTGATGTGTTTGCAATCAATATTGTTCTCTTCATCAAAGACTGACCGGTTCGAGGATCAACGAGATTCGGAAACTCTCTCAGAACATCTGTCATCTCATTTCCACGTTCTCCGCAACCGATATACACGATTATATCTGCATCACACCATTGTGCGATTGAATGCTGCGTCATTGTTTTTCCTGTACCGAAACCTCCAGGGATTGCAACAGTTCCACCTTTTGCAAGCGGGAAAAGTGTATCAATGACTCTAAGCCCTGTCACAAGAGGTGCTGATAGAGTAAGACGCTCACTTACTGGTCTAGGAACTCTTATAGGCCAATATTGCAATGCACAAATCTTGGATACTTTTCCACTTTTCTCAACAACAGAGAGAAGAGAATCCTCAACAGTATACTCCCCTTGAGGAGAAACTTCCGTGACAGAAAGATCTCCATCGAAAGTTGGAGGGATCATGACTTTATGCATAATCCTTTCATTTTCCTCTATCTCTCCGACAATCATACCGGCTGTAACTGTATCGCCAACATTAACTTTGGGGACAAAATGCCACAGCTTCTTGTGATCAACAGCAGATGATGATATACCTCTTGCAATGAAATCACCAGAAAGGTGCTTCAAGTCCTCGAGTGGTCTTTGAATACCATCATAAATATTTCCTATAAGTCCAGGTGCAAGCTCAACTGATAAAGATCTTCCTGTTCCATAGACATTGTCGCCAGGAGCAATACCTGTCGCATCTTCATAAACCTGAACAGTAGCTTCTGTATCTTTAAGCTTTACAATCTCTCCAACAATCCTAAGCTCGCTAACGTAGACTAACTCCATCATCGCAGCGTCAGTTATATCTTTGATTTGGATTACTGGCCCATTTACTCTTTTGACTTTACCTATTATTCTGTCTTGCATTTTCTTCCTGAACAATCTTCCTAATGTCTTTTTGATAGCGTCTCAGCCTGACATCAAGCTCATTATCAAATGAAACCTGCCCATCCATGCTTGAGAGGATTACTCCGATGTCACGACATCTTTGACTATCGAAACAAAGAGAAACCTTGGCTCCAGTAGAATTAAAAACCATCTGCTCCGCATCTCTTAGCATAGATTCATCAACAGGGCATTTTGCAAAGAATGCTACCTTAGCCTCTTTCTTGTCCAAACCGATTGCGCTTTCTGCGATCCATGAAACCAATGTTGATCTAAACTCAGCTGTACATGACATCGACTGGAATTGAAGCCTTACTTGGGAAACAACCTCATCATATGCACTGTCCATAGCCTTCAGCTCAGCTATTCTATCAACATTTCGTTTAGCACTTGCCTCATATTGGTTTACAGAATCAAGCTTAAGCTCGAATGAGTGCCTTTCTTGAGCACATTGCTTCTCGGCCTCCTCTTCAGACTCTGCCAAAATAGAATCAGCTGTCTTTTTTGCTTTTGCAAGGATATCTGCAGCTTTTGCTTTGGCTTGATCAAGAATCTGTTGAACAAGCGGATTGGTGGTTGCATTCATCATATAGATACTCCTATCGCATCGTTAACCAGCGCACGCAAATCCTTTCCTTTTCTTTCATCGCTCCCAGGTATCTCTACAACAAGCGGAAACGTCTCGGAAAAAAGATATCGATCAACAGTATCACGAATAAGAGAAGCCACCTCATCTGTAATTATAATAACTCCATTAGATTTATCTTCCAGAGCCTTTGCCCAAGCTACTTTGGCCTCATCAGCGTTCCTTGCAACAATGCCAGCAACGCCAACAATAGAGAATCCTAATACTGTATCATCATCGCCGATTACGAAGTATTCCATTTTTAGCTTGCTCTCAAACCTTTCCAAGAATCATCAAAGCTGTGATGAAGCCAAAAACAACCAACCCTTCAGCAAGCGCAATGAAAATCAAAGCATTGGAGCCAATCTCTGGTCGCTCAGCAAGGGCACCCATTGCAGCAGAACCAACATGTGAAATGGCTATACCTGCAGCAAATGCACTGCATCCAAATGCAACAGCAGCGGCAAAACAAACCCAAGCAACATTCGATGCAGAAGAGCTTGATGACTCAGCTGCAGCATAAAGCTGAGGTGTAAACACGAAAGCTGTGCCGAGCAAGAGCAAAGCCAACATAACAAACGACATACCAACTTTCTTCTTGAAACTATCAACGGTCATAACGACCCTCCTTATTTTGTCTTGTTTTTCCCTAAGCCAACTGGCTCAAAGGCAATTCCACGACCTGTAAAATATTTTGTAAAGAACTCATAGTAATTGAGTCTTAGAGATTGTATACCAGCAGAAAGCCCCTCGAGAGCAATTACAAGGATGTTGCCAGCAATCATGATCAGGATTTTGAAAATCATATTGCTTGTCAAATCCGACATATCAGAAAAAGCTGTCATCAACGAAACATGAGCAATACCCAACCCAGCAACTCTCATGAATGAAAGCGTATTTGACAGGAACCCAGAGAATATCTCAAGTGCCTCAACAAGAAATTCCATGATCGTATCCATAATCAGAGATCCAATCGATTTCTTCTCCCCTCCATGTTTTCTCTCGACAATATACTCCAGAGGAACTTGAATAAGGATAATCACAATACCAAGTATAAGCACAGGCATCAAAAAAGGCGATGATGGGAATGTCTTGTACCCAGATTTCACAAAGCCATAGCCAAACCAAATGCCAAGAGCAAATAGCATTCCACCAACAAAGCCATTTCTGGAGCACACAAGTTCAATAAATCGCTTTTTCCTCAATAGATTTATCCAGTTGAGAATCAATCCTGTTGATATTACAGCAATTCCGAACCAAATAGTGATTCCCAAGATATCATAAATACTAGTTATCGATCCCGATGACACATGACCGTTCACAACAGCATGGTAATTAAACCACAGAGGAGGAAAAAGAGAATAGCCGAAACAAGATCCAAACAAGAGTCCACCAACCATTGATGCTGGACCCAAGTACAAAAGAAGCGAGCAAAGATATCTTGATATCAATCCGTCCTTCTTTGTTGGGTTCTTCTTGTAAATATAACCACCAAGCAAACCAATCAGCAAAAGGATAAATCCTTGGCCAAGGTCAGCAAACATGAGCATAAACATCAAAATATATGCAACAGTTGTGAATGGTGTTGGATTGATGGAGCCATATTCAGGCGTACCATAGTTTTCCACAATATGTTCAAAAGGTGCAAGAATCTTAGGGCTTTTAATCTCAACAGGCACGCTTTCAATCGAAACATCACTTGCCTCAGTCCACTCTATTATGCATTTGCCTTTTGTAATTGAGTAAATGATGCTTTCAACGCTTTGGCTATCCTCCTCTGACACCCATCCAGAGAAAAGAGTCGTATTGTTGGTGTAAGAGAAAAAGGACTCAACATGTTCGCAAAGCTCATTAGCCCTCACTTTTTTCCACATATCGATAAGCACTTGCTGCTTGGATTGTATCTTTGAAATGCAATCGTCAGAAAGTGCCTTTAATTGATTCTTGCAATCTCTGATTTGAGAAGAAAGAGAGGACAATGCTCTTTTCTTTGCATCATCCTGAATGATTGGATCTGGGTTCTCTGTCCAACCGAACTTATCCACAATATCACTTAGCCTGGATGAGTCTCTTCTTAAGCAAAGCGTCACATATGGAAGCTTATCGAAGAGAAATATGCCCCCAATTTGTGATAGCCTATCCTTCAAATCATCTATCTTGCCTGAAGTAATTGAACCTACACGAAGATCTAGGTAATTATTATCCTTATCCTTTGATTTGCAATGCTCATCAAGTTCTTCCAAAGACAAGAGCTTTTGATTCACAATTTTTTGTTTATCACGAATCTGTTGCAATGATGCCGACATCCTATCAAGGTCAGTAGTTATTGCATCAATCTGTACAGCCTTGCTCTCTTCCATGTCTTTCGAAGTGAGTTCAGGGATTGCTATCCCACCTTGTCGGAGAAACCCCTCGATTCTAGCTCTTGTATCAGAAAGAACAGCCTTAGGCACAGCCGATGTATGGCTGGAAAGCATCTTTAGCTTATCAGATGGAATTGAGTCAATATGTACAAATTCCATTGCGCCCTTTTCAATTAATGCTTTCACTACAGCCTCACGGCTATCATCCATGATGACAGCTGTCAGCATTCTCATTTTGCGGGTAAACATACTCATAACGATACAGCCTCCCTTATCTTCTCCTCGCTCCATTTATAGTATTTGGCAGATAAGATTGCTCGGATTATAGCATCTTCGCGGTTCGATAAAAAGAAATACGCAAGGATTATACCAATCGAAAAAGCATCTCCTACAAGCATTTGAGAATATTCTTTCATCCTCATCTTAGCAAGATAGTTTTCAATAAGGAGAATCTGTCTTGCATTCTCGTTTTTTCCTGTCAAATCATCGTTTATGCGTCTAATATTGTCTATCTCCTTGCTAAGATCCGGATAATTGCTTGAAATAATGTGTTTTACATATACAATCAAATCGCTCGACTTCAAATGATTGCTCTCTGCAAGCTGCTCATAAATACTTCCATATGGAATTATAATCTTCTCTATCTCTTCATTTGAAAGGCTGTGATAATATCCATATCGTATAAGCAGTAGAATATTCTTGAGATCCACATCCACGGTATAAAGCTTTCGAGCAACTGAATAATCGCTGCTAGGCAATTTTGATATTGAAGAAAAGAGCAATTTGAAGTAGTTCTGGTCCAAAGCTATCTCTAGATCAAAAAGACCTTTACTTGATATCTCTTCATATGAGAAAGAAGATAAAACACTAAAGTACGGAGAATCTTTTACATTCTCGAGAATATCACTATAGCTTGTTGCATTGATTATCCCATTCCAGTCTACATCATTTACAATTCTTTCCTTGTACAAATAGGATGCACGATATCTTATAGAATGATGCTTGACATTATCCGAATACCACAACCTCAACGCATTCTTCAGATTTTCAATTTCAAGTTTCTCCAATAGAACAGATATGAAATCCGATGCAGCTGTAGGCAACATTTTTGCAATTGATTTGTAATTATCCACTTCCTCAGAAAAAAGGCTTAGCTCAACTAATTGCAAATCGCCACTTTGCTCATAAATGCCAACCAATTGATCATGTCTGGTACCCGACAAAGCATTTATGCAATCAGCTAGTGTCGGAGCCTTGATCATATTGTCAATTAGTTGAGAATCCCGCATAATCCCAATGCGAGCTCTAAGTTTCGCTATTGTATAACCGTAATCAGCAACCTTTCCCATATAAACCTATCCAATAGAGGAAATGCGCTCAATAGCCCTCTTTACCATTCTTGAAAGTGCATCCGGATCTACTTTTGCACCTTCTTTTTCAATTTTGATTCTTTCTTGCTCATATTGCGCAAGATGCGCATCTAAGGTTTTATTAGCAGAATCCAAGGCATCAGATCCCTCTTTGCGAACTTGTTCTACCCGAGTCTGGATCTTCTTACGAGCATCAGCTTGAGCTTCCAAAATCATATTCTGAGCCTCTTTCTCTGCTTCAGAGACTATTTTGTCAGCTTCAGCCTCAACATTAAGAATATCGTCAATAACTTCACTTTGCATAAGCTCTCCGACTAAGCACACTTTGTTCCATAAATCAACATTAGTCAAGGACATTGATAATGTTGTATAAAGCAGAATCCAAAATAATATTAAGCAATTTCAAGCTATTCTTTATTAGAGATAAATCTAGATTTCTTCTTGGTTCCATTTTGCTTTACAAAATCAAGAGTCTTCTGAAATTCCTTTACAAACTCTCCTAAATCTTCTTGATATACAATGACAGACTGTCTTAAAAATCTTCCCTCAATATCAGTAGGACGCGACTCTACAATATTGAGATATAAGTCACCATAGACATTTTCCTTGACATTGAAAAAATAAGTACGATCGTTTTTAACTAATTTTGTTGAGTATACTTCCCCACGCTCTCCCATAGGACCCTCCGATAAAACAAAATTGCTATCTTTTTGATTGCTGCAAATATGATGTGATATTTTTTAACAAAAAGTCAAATCTATTACAAAAAATCTATAAAATATGAAGTAACTACTCATTCGCATAATTTTTAAAATCCCATCATATGTACTTTTGACGAACTAAATGCCATTGATTTGGTGATATCCACACTAAATAATTTCTTCCAATATAAGAAAATAACTATCACAAACGCTTGCAAAATATCCCTACTTATACACCTAAGACACTTGCCAAGACAGTTCTCAGAAAAATAAAGAATATCTTAGGCTACTCCTTCAGCTCTGCATTTCTCGCTTTCCAATCAAAAAAATCTTTTTGACTATCATTAACACTTTCCCAATTTATCGGACTATAGAGACCTAACTATGGCTAGGGATTTTTTCTAGGTCTACCTGGTTTTCTCTTTGGTTCGTTCCCTTCTTTTTCTTTTTTAGGCCTTCCCCGTTTTCTTTTTATGGTTGGATCTATAGCAAGTCCAAGCTTGACCATCAACTCGAAAACAGATGGAAGATTGTTTCTTTCCCAATAGCCATCATGCAGCTTGGGCATGGTACAGTCGCCTTTGATGCTACGCCAAACAGAGGAAAGATCTTCCATCATGTCTCCATAAGAAAGCTCATCTAGCACTCCACATTCTTCTGCTTTTTTACACATCCTGGAAGTAAGAACAGTAGAAATAAAATTGATGAATTCTGATCCAATTACACTGTAGTCACCCTGTACTCTAGTCGTAGTCAAACCTAAATTGCCCTTGTACTGTGAGAACATCAACTCAAGCA
>ERZ808274.988-NODE-988-length-10902-cov-4.090809_pt1 | contig 10902 bp, 12 predicted proteins | sample MGYA00521277_ERZ808274 | MGnify/ENA primary metagenome ERZ808274 (study PRJEB31516, sample SAMN03275597) | gut metagenome | biome: mammalia-associated habitat; material: feces | host: Papio cynocephalus | place: Kenya | collected 2012-07-28 ... | reverse complement strand
AAGAAAACTCTTTTGATTTTAAAAGGAATCTCTTTTTTTCTTCAAGAGCAATTAATGAACCACAGTTATTGCAAAATGGTTCAATATTAAACAAATAATGTTTTTTACTTTCCATATGAATTTACAGCCTCGATTACAGTATTTATTTCTTCATTTGTCATCCCATTAAAAATGGGGATATCAACAATATGATTTGCAAAATACTCAGTTTTTGGAAATTGTCCTTTTTTTATTTTTAGGTTTTCGTAGCATTTGGATAAGTGTGGAGGTATTGGATAATGTACATCTGTTTTTACCCCACATTTAAGCATGTGCTCAACAAAATTGCTTCTATTATCAACGACCAACACAAATAAATGCCAAACGCTACTACATTCAATATCATTTTTTGGCAATTGAATAAATTCATTATTAATTTTTTGTAAATATAATTTAGCAATATTCTCTTTTTCACTTGTAATTTCACTTGAGTGAGTTATTTTTACTCTTAACAGAGCGGCTTGGATTTCATCAATTCTCGAATTTGCTCCATTTTGCAACTCGAACACATATCTTTTAGATGATCCGTAATTTCGTAACATTAATAAAGCTTTATATAATTTTTTATTATTAGTAACAATTGCTCCAGCATCTCCAAAAGCACCAATATTCTTAGTTGGATAAAAACTAAAAAAAGCTAAATCTCCAAATGTTCCAACAAATTTATTTTTATATTTTGCATAATGAGATTGCGCACAATCTTCCAAAAGAAAAAGATTGTATTTTTTACAAATAGCAATGATTTTATCCATTTTTGTTGCTTGTCCGTATAAATGGGTAACCAATATTGCTTTTGTTTTGCTAGTGATTTTGCCTTCAATTTCATTTTCGTCCATATTAAAGAAATTATTTGGTTCAACAAAAACAGGACATGCGCCGTTTGAAGTGATTCCAAGAACTGTCGCTATATAAGTGTTTGCTTGTACAATAACTTCATCGCCATTTTTTATACCTAATGCTTGGATTCCTAACTTAATTGCGTTAGTACCGTTATCAACACCGACACAAAACTTGAGTCCAATTGAATCAGAAAACTCTTTTTCAAAATTACTAACGTTTTCTCCTAAAACATACCGGCCACTATTTAAAACTTTTAACGCTACTTCTATGAATTCTTTTTTATACTTGTCAAATAATCTTTTTGAATCGTTACATGGAATCATACTAATTCCTTCCCTTAAATAAATTGTATAATGTTGGAAACATGTATTGCAATTTTAAACTCATTCTTTCTTTGTGCGTCAATTTTTTAAATAATTTTCTATAATATTTTGAAAACATAACATCAAAATTCTTTTCTAGATAGGCTATTCTGAAGGCTGAAGCATCAATTCTTTTTTTTACAAGATTATGATATTTATGATTTGTTTGTTCATCAAAAGATTTTATATTCTCGATAATATCTTTTTGATGGGATACAAGTCTTGCTATATTCTCTTTATTTTGACTTGACCATGAGCCTATTGCAAACTGCCTATAAACGCACATAACATCTGAAAATTGATGAATTTTTCCATGCATAGCAGCCATTATGTACATAGGAAAATCTTCAACACAAAAGTTTTTTCTCCAATCAGGAAAATTTTTAAAAACATATGATTTCAAAAATATAGATGATGTTGCAACACATATACCTAAATTTTCATTAATAAGATCATGCATATTAACGTCTCGATCTCCTTGAATAAACCATTTGCTAGACATATCACCATTTTGTTTCAACTGATAAGATGAATGAAAGCACATCGAGTAATCTTTATGAGTTTCCATAAAATCATATTGTTTTTTTAGTTTATGAATATTGCACCAGTAATCATCTCCATCGCAATAAGCAATATATTTTGATTTTATACAAGGAACAACATATTTATAAATCATCATATTAAAGCCATCTTTCAAAAACTTACGTTCATTTTGATGAATTATTTTTATCTTATTAGGAAATTTCTTTTGATAACCAAGAACAATTTCATAAGTTCCATCTTCGGAACAATCGTCATGAACCAAAATATCAAAATTAGTGTCAATTTTTTGAGCCAAAATTGATTCTAATGTTTTTGCGATATAATCTTTTTGATTATAAGTCATTACAACTACTGTTATTTCACTTTTCATATTTCAAATCGTTAATAGCATTAAAAATTCGCTCACAATTTTTGTCATCGTTATAAACAAAAAATGTGTTAGTTCTATATAAATATTTTTGTTCTAAAATAAAATTATTTATAACTGATTTTTTAAATGATTTAATGACATCTTGTCCTGTTAATACTACGTCACCAAAACCGTCTTTTCTGTAATCAAAATACCCTTTTTCATAATGTTCATCGTAAAACGTTTGCTCATCGAATTGGTAATAAATAACAGGTTTACGCATGTATGCAAAATCAAAGAAAACGCTTGAAAAATCTGTTATTAATAATTTTGATTCTTTTAAGAGATCTTGCACGCCATAGTCACCGAATTTAATAATTTCAACGACATCATTGTTTGCAAACAAATGCGAATACTTTTGCAACATATAGTGCAGATAAAATTTAATCGAGATATGATTTTTTCGACAAATATCTAACAGTTGATTTGAATTAATCAATCCATTCCATTCCTTGAAAAACTTCGTATGAACAAATTCGCTGCATGATAAATTTAATAGCTTTTTTCGCCATGTTGGCATCACTAAGATATGATTTTTGCATTCGAAATTTTGCAAATAATCATATCTTGCTAAACCTGTGTACTTTGGTGCATTATTGTTGTAATGAAATTCTTTTTTTACATACTCAAATTCTGGCTTAGCTCCGCAAACGAATAAATTTAAACATTTGCAATTTTCAAAACATAATCCTTCGTGAAAATTTTTTATAATGCCATGTTGTAAGAAAATATGTTTGTCTTTAGTTTTGTGCCTTTTAAAATATGTTGCCATCGAAATCCATGGAGCATAACTTAAAAAATGTGAGCTTATTTTTACAGGAAATCCAATAACCATTAAAAAGTGTTTAATTGAACCATATTCTACCACTTGTCCAATTTGTTTTACTTTGCAAAAGTCCGGTGATGTTTTCTTAATTAAATAAACAGGATTTATTTCTGGATGCTTTTTAATTAGGAATTTAAAAAACATAAATCCATTATCCTGAGCATCATTTCCTCGTTCACAAACCAACCAATTATTTTTTCTTCCGTATAATAATTTAGACAAAGGATAGCAGAAATAATATAAAAGCAAAAAAAGATTGTATTTAAATTGCGATTTCATTTTTTGATAGCTATTCATTCTTTTTTATTAATTCCTTTTTTTAATAATATCTTTCAGCAAAGATAAACAATAGGGCAAAGAGCAATTGCAAAAAACTTTGCTCAATAAGAAATAAAACGATATGCCTGTTATAATTTGTAATATAAAAATTACATAATATGGCAAAATTAAATTTAAAAGACTATAAACAACTATCCCCATTAATATTGATGAAACAATTGACACAAATGATCGAGCAGTTAATTTAAAAACACTAAATCTTGTTAATTTATGCAAATACACAAAATAAATTATACAGTTTATAGCAGATGAAGCAACCATACTATATGCAATTGCTATTGTTCCAAATGGTATTGCTACAATAAGTAAAACGATATTGATAAGACATTCAACGATTCCTAAAACCATTGTAGCGGTGCTTTTACCTAGCGCTAAAGGACCGGAACTAATAATAGCCTCAATAGAATTCAAAAAAACAACAATGCAAAAAATCTTTACATATGGGACACAGGCAATCCATTTTTCTCCAAGTAAAATATAAATAAATGAGTCGGAAACACAAAAAAAGCCAACCATCATCGGTAAAACAATAAAAATATTTAGTTCCAACGACTTATATAAAATTTCATTAAACCTCTTATAATTATCTTGGGTTCGTGCAAGAACAGGATACATAACTGAGTTAACGCTGTTATATATATTTTGCCCAATAATATTCGGATAACTCTTCCCTTTGTTATAAAAAGCTAAGTCACTATCACTATATTTTTTTCCAATGGCAAGTTGCCTAATACTATTTGAAATATTATAAATAATTTTATAAAGCAAAATTTTCCATCCAAAAGAAAAATGTTTAACTAATAGTTTGAAGCAAAATTGAAATTTCGGATGCCACTTTATAATAAACCACAGAATAATACTATCAATAAAATGATTTGCGACACTTTGAACAACAAGCGCCCAAGCACCAAAACCATTTACAGCAAGAACAATTCCTATAATTCCTGATACAACTGTTCCTCCAATGGTCGCAAAGAAGAATTTTTTGAATTGTAAATTTTTTGAGACATAAGCAAATTGTAAATTTTTAACCCCGTTTATAATTAAGCTTATCCCGGAAACTCTTATCAGCCACTTTAAAGACTCTTTTTCATAATATGTAGCAATTAATGGTGAGGTGAAAAACAAAACGACATACAGTAAAAGAGAAAATATAATATTAAACCAAAACAATGTATTGAAATCTTTTTCTGTTGTTGTTTTGTCTTGAATAAGAGAATTCGCAAAACCGCCAGTTACAAAAACATCTAAAAAAGCAATAAAAACCGTCATTAGAGCAACAGTTCCATACGTTGATGGATCGATGATTCTAGCCAATACAACAGAAATTATGAAAGATGTTATATAAGCACCAAAACGTTCTAGAAATCTCCATAGCAAATTTGTAGAAATCGTTTTTTTATTCAAATTTGTGTCTGCCATTTCATTTTCGTTAAGGCTATTTTTCTTTTCCATTATATCCTTTGTCTTATTTTTTTATAATAAAAAAACCTTCTAAAAAAATAATAATAAGCGTTTCTAAAAGCGAAGAAACTAGATTTTAGGGCATTAAAATTATATAAATTTTGAAATAATAATTTATGAAATTTTAATAAAGATATTTTATTTCCAGAAGATAAAGATTCTTCGCGTATTCTATGTGATGCAAGAATCTCAGGTAAAACATAACAATCTGTTTTTTCGCTTAATTTAATCCATAACGCATAATCATTTCTTTTTAATATTGTTTCAGGAATTGATAAATAAGGATAAACACTTTTTTTATAAATTGCAGTAATACAGCCAATATAGTCTGTCTTTAAAAATTGCTTGTGAGAAATCTTTTTTGGAGCTGACATATAATTCCCATTCTTAATTCCGCTTTCATTAATAAAATCATAGAAGCAACTGCAAAAAAGAATATCATTCTCTAACATAAAATTAATTTGCTTTTCAATTTTTTCCAAATCCCAGACATCATCTCCATCAAGAAAAGATATGTATTCGCCGTTGCACATTCTAATCCCGAAATTTCTTGAAAATGCAGCTCCTTTATTTTCGCTATTTCTAAAAATTCTAATTCTAGAGTCATTTAAAGACTTTATTATTTCAATAGTGTTATCATTTGAAAAATCATCAACAATCACAATATCAAGTTTGTTATACGTTTGATTTATTACCGATAATAGACAATTTTTTATATATTTTCCAACATTGTATGTAGGGATAATAACAGATACTAATGGTTTGCAATTCATATTATCTCCCCTTTACCGCTCCAAAAATCTTTAAAATAGTATATCCAAAGATACCACAATCAAAAAAGAAACTCATTCTTTTTACATATTCGCTATCCCATTTAGCTTTAAATTCAGGATCATGTTCTCTTTTCATTTTTATTTGAGCGTATCCGCTTATGCCTGGCTTAACATCATAGGCATTAGGAACATATTTTAAACGACATTCTCTTAAAAATTCTTCATTATGTGCGCTTCCAGGCCTAGGACCAATAAAAGCCATTTGTCCAACAAATATATTTAATAATTGAGGTGTCTCATCAAGAGATGTTTTTCTTAAAAATTTGCCAAATCCAGTTTCCATAGAATTTTGTTTATGCTCATTCATATCACTTGGAGCGAGATTTGGATTAGCGTCGTTTCTCATCGATCTAAATTTAATCATCTTAAAAATGCGTTGATTCTTTCCATAACGTTCTTGAATAAAAAACGGATGTCCTTTAGTTACAATTGCATTAACAGGAATAATCCACCACCAAAACAAAACAAAACAAAAAATAATTCCAACAAACGAACCAACGATTCCAATAATCCTTTTGAATGGCAAATATATTTTCTGACTTGTTTTCATACGTATAATAAAATTATACACTTATCAATTTAATAATTGAATAATGAAATTTTGACTATAAATACGATACTAATTTTGAACTCTGATTAGTTATTAATAAAATAAACCTTCATCACAGGAACAAAAATAATCATCGAAACAAACGCAAATTCAAGTGTTCCTGGAAATAACATAGAACCACTTTCAACAAGCATATAAATAAGCATAACTGCAATGAAAACAATTGTTCTACTACATCCAACAATATGCTTTTTAAAATTCTTAATAATTTGCCATATAGCAAAAACGAGAATCAAGAGTCCACAAACAATAAGAAAAATGCCACCGCTAGTAAGTAGTTCTAATAAACCATTATGCATAAATGGTGTTCCACAAAGACTAAACATTACATCCGAAGAAACATGATAACCTGTTCCAAATAGAACACTTGTTTGATTAATAATACTAAATGAATATTTATATAAATCAAATCTAGATTTCATTGATGCAAAACCGTTATTATCAAAGAAATTAGATATGAATGTATGAGCGAATTCATTATTAAAATATAAGATAGGCTGACTTATAAAAAAGACGAATAAAAGAGGAGCAATGATGCTCATTGCAACAATGTTTCTCTTTTTATGCTCTTTTAACGTAATAAAGAATCTTGATAGTAGATAAGCAACATTTAAAATAAACCCACATATAATCACAGTCTTACACATGGTGAATAAAATATTGAAAAAGAAAAACACATCTACAATATACCAATAAAATTTACTGTTTTTTGAATGAAGATATAAGGTAGCAAATAGACCTGCGAAAATAATCGCAGCGTAACTATTCTCATTTACAAACACGCTTCTAATCTTATAAATATAAAAGTGATCAGTATTAAGATTTTTAAAAATATTAATATAAGATTCAAAATCTTTAAAATAAGAAATAATCATTAAAATTGTTACAATGCTTACACAGATGATTGAAAGAAAAAATGGTACATCGAAATCAAATATTTTTGGAATCGTATCCACTATTACAAAAAACATGCATAGAAGCACAAAATACTGAAAAATATATTGGCTTCTACTTATATTACTTAATTCATAAGAAACCATTTCTATTTGTTTATCAGGTAAAGTAAAATTAAAGATCTTTTTAGATGGAAAAACTAATAATGTAATCATACCAATAATAAAAATTACACTAAGAAAAATTCCAATTTTTAAAGATGGTTTGTATTTATGTTTATATATGTTGTAAGCAAAAATGCATAACAAGAATAATAATGTTAAGCAAAATAAAAAAATAATAAGCCAAAATGGTTGTTTAATTAACGGATTATTTCCAAACAGCACATCTCCAGTAACAAGATATAAACCAAAACCAAAAAAACTTAATAACAATATAATATTAATTAAGTTATTTTCAGCAAAAAATTTTTTCATAAATCATTGTTTAGTATACGCTGTTTCGAAGATTTAAGAAACAAACAAAATTCAATTTTGTTAATTGTGCATATCACTTTCTAGATATACAATGTATATTTATTGTATTACAAACAATATATATTTATATGTTATATTAGATAAGGAGGTAAATTAATATGCCAAGTACAATTATATCAATCCGAATGGATTCAAATTTAAAAAAACAAGCTGATGAATTATTTAATGAATTAGGACTTTCGTTTTCATCTGCAATAAATATTTTTATCAAACAGTCAATAAGAGAGCAAAAGATACCATTTGAAATTTCTAGAAAGCCAGAAATTCATTTTGCTAATATCGATCAATTAAAGAAAGCAAGCGAAAAATCAGATTCTAAATATAAGGAATTATACGAGGAATTGGCAAAATGATATATTTCACGATTGATGATGTGTTGTTTCTTCATTCACAACTTATTAAAAAATTTGGTGGAATTAATGGAATAAAAAATCAAAATATGCTCGATTCTGCAATCTATACCTCTCCTTAAACATTTAATGGAATAGATTTGTATCATTCTATTGTTGAAAAAATAACTCGTTTATCATATGGCCTTGTTATGAATCATCCTTTTCTTGACGGAAACAAGAGAATAGCGGCTAAAACGCTTGATGTCGGACTATATCTTAACAATATTTTACTTAAAGCAACAAACAAAGAAATGATAATCGAATTCATTAGTCTTGCCGAAGGGAAAATAAGCTATGAATTATTCCTTGTTTGGGTCCAAGAACACATAATATATTTATAAAATTATTTTAAATTATTAACCAACTTAAACGCTTCTTCAATAATATCATCCATATCAAAATATTTATAAGACGCTAAACGACCACCAAAATAAATGTTTTTAAGAGTTTTTGTTTCTTCTAAATATTTTTTATATAATTCATTGTTACGATCATTGTTAATCGGATAATAAGGATCGTTATCTACTCCACTTTCAAGAGGGTATTCATAAGAAATAATAGTCTTGTCAGAGGTACAAAAACGATCGAATAATTTGTGTTCAATTACACGTGTGTAAGGTGTTTCTCTATCGGCATAATTCATTACAGGAACACCTTGGTAAATAGCCTTATCAAGAATTTTATTTTCAAATCTTACAGAACGGTATTCAAGTTTTCCATATTTATATTCAAAATATTCGTCAATGGAACCTGTATAGATAATTTTGTCCGCTAAAGAGAAATAATAATCCTTTTTATGAAAGAAATTTGCGCCTAAAATTACATCACAACCTTTAATTTGTTCTTTCACAAATTCTGTATAACCATCTTTTGGTATACCTTGATAAATATCATTAAAATAATTGTTATCAAAAGTGAATCTAAGAGGGATTCTTTTTATAATTGATGCAGGTAATTTATTCGCGTCTCTACCCCATTGTTTTTCAGTATATCCTTTAATTAATTTTTGATATATTGAAGTTCCAACTAGAGAGATAGCTTGATCTTCAAGGTTGTTAATTGAAGTAATATTAGCTTTGCGAATTTCTTCTTCAATATGTTTTTTTACATCATCAATATTTCTCGTTCCAGGAAATATTTTTACAAATGTATTCATATTGAAAGGAAGGTTGTATAATTCACCTTTATAATTTGCAATAGGTGAATTAACAAAAGGAACAAATTCACAGAATGAATTCACATAATCCCACACCGCTTTATTTGATGTATGAAATATATGCGCTCCATATTTATGAACGTTTATACCTTCGATTTTTTCAGTGTATATATTTCCACCTATATGGTTGCTTTTGTCGATTATAAGGACCTTGAAACCTTGTTTGACAAGTCTTTCTGCAACAGTGGATCCAAACAAACCACAACCGACAATTAGAAAATCGTATTTTTTATTATTTTCCATTTTTAAGAGTTTCGTATTCCTCTTTTGCAATGTTCATTTTTTCTTTAGCTTTTAAAGCATCTTGATACTTGACTTCAATCATACGATTAAGTTCGTCTAGATTTTCCTTTTCACATTTATCCAATTTCTTAACATAGGCGTGATAAGAAATAGCTTTTGAATTATATAATGTCGATGTTTGAATAACATTTAATCTAGCATTTTCAAGATTTGCTTTTTCTCTAGCTTCAAGAGCTTTTTTATGAGCAGCTTCTTTCTTTTCTTCACTTACATTGCTGTTATTAAGCATTTTTTGATATTTCTTTTCTTGTCTTTTAGCGTTATTTTCAAGATTTGGGAAAATGAGAAGGAAAATAAAGAAGAATATAACCATTGATACACCGCCAGTTAAGACAGTTTTAAGAAGGCTAATGAGAATATCTGGTACTTGCCATGAAAGAAGAAGTGGGTTTGCAATGCCCCATAAAGCATTTGTAAAAATAGAAACACCGATCCAACCTACAAAATACATAAATCCTTGGAAATATGGGTTTCCTTTTGATTTATAAGTAATATTTCTTTGAAGTGGGAAGTTAATGCATTGAGCGGTAAAAACAGCGATTTCAAAAGCAATAAAATTGCCAAGACCGCCAACCTTAATTGTTCCACCTTGTGCAAGAAGCGCATTAACTTCATCTGCAGTATAAGCTTGTGATAATGTACCATTTACAAGAACTTGAACTGGTTCATTAAAAATACCAAAATATAATTCATTTCCTAAAGCATCTTTTAAACCAAGAGCCACTCTTGGGAAACAAAATGGTGTATTCCATATCCCTTCAAATGCATAAGGAAGAAATGTCATAATTAAGAATTGCCACAATGTGACCGCCATTGAGAATAGGAAGAAAAATCCAACTTTATAAAGTAAAGATGATAATTTTGGATGCTTATCGCTAAAAGCGTACCAAACTCCTAACCACCAACGGTATATTTTTTGAAAGAATGCAACAAATTTGTTGTTTGAATATGGTTTAATTTCAATTGTTTCCATAATTATTTTACCTCCTTATTTTGTGCTTCTTTTTTTGCTAACTTTTTTTGTTCTTTTTGTTCTTTTTTATGCATACGCCCACATTTAAAGAAATGATGTAGTCCTTTGAAGAAATGGCCATTAAACATTAGTATTAATCCATCGAGTTGATCAAATGTTATAGCCCCACCTGTCATTCTTGATAGACCTCTCATCGGTTGATGCAAAACTCCCATTACTAATGTGTTAGATGTTTTAACATCACCAAATGCTTTAAGTAGTTTAATTGCGAATCTTATGACACCTGCGAAAAATCTACCGCTCCATCCTTTTGCGTATTTAAG
>ERZ808274.982-NODE-982-length-10941-cov-2.814716_pt1 | contig 10941 bp, 7 predicted proteins | sample MGYA00521277_ERZ808274 | MGnify/ENA primary metagenome ERZ808274 (study PRJEB31516, sample SAMN03275597) | gut metagenome | biome: mammalia-associated habitat; material: feces | host: Papio cynocephalus | place: Kenya | collected 2012-07-28 ... | reverse complement strand
CAAGAAGACGAAAGAGGGCTTCTTCCAGAGGCTTTCGCGGTCTATAATCGGCAAATCCAAGGTTGACGACAGCGTCCTTGATGCCATTGAGGAAGCTCTCGTGGCCTCGGACATGGGCGTGGACACCACACTGAAAGTTGTAGATAGTCTTGAGGAAAGAGTTAGCAAGGACAAGTACATGTCTTTTGATGAACTTGTAGGCATGCTCCGAGACGAGATTGGTGTTCTGATGAATGTCGATGGTGAGGAGTCTCCGAAGGAGCCGTTTGATCTAACTAAAAAGCCGCTTGTGGTTATGGTTGTTGGGGTGAACGGAGTAGGTAAGACCACAACCATAGGCAAGCTTGCTGCTCGTTATAAGGCCATGGGCAAGAAGGTGATGATTGGAGCTGCTGACACATTTCGAGCTGCTGCCGTTGACCAACTTCAGATCTGGGCAGACCGAGCCGGTGTGGAAATCGTCAAGCAGGGAATGGGCTCAGATCCAGCTTCTGTGGCTTTCGACACGGTGAACTCGGCTGTAGCAAAAGGTGCTGATGTTGTCCTTATCGACACTGCGGGACGGCTCCACAACCGGATTGACCTCATGAATGAGTTGACAAAAATCCGTAACGTAATGCGTAAAGTCATCCCTGATGCACCTCATGAAGTGCTTCTCGTGCTGGATGCCTCAACTGGACAAAATGCTTATCAACAAGCTAAGGAATTTTCCCGTGCAACGGACATCACCTCCTTGGCCATTACCAAACTTGACGGAACCGCGAAAGGTGGAGTTGTCATCGGAATTGTTGATCAGTTGAAAGTCCCTGTCAAGTTTATAGGCATCGGTGAAGGTATCGATGACCTTAAAGTCTTCGACAAGAAAGAGTTCGTTAGTTCATTGTTTTCTAAGGAAGATATTGAAAAATAAAATCATATAATATGAAAGTTTCTTACAATTGGCTTAAGGATTATCTTGAATCCGACTTGACTCCGCAGCAGATTGCGGAAGCTATGACAGCTATAGGAATTGAGGTTGACGGTGTCGAGGAACAGGAAGAAATCCCTGGTGGACTCGCTGGAGTCGTTGTCGCTGAGGTTCTTGAGTGTGAAGCTCACCCTGATTCGGATCATCTTCATGTCACAAAGGTGAACGATGGCACGGGAGAACCTCTTACCGTTGTTTGCGGAGCTCCGAACGTGGCTGCCGGCCAGAAAGTGCTGTTTGCAAGAATCGGTGCTGTGTTGCCGGGCGATTTCAAGATAAAGAAGTCCAAAATTCGTGGAGTGGAGTCGTTCGGAATGATCTGCGCTGAGGATGAGCTCGGAATCGGCAACGATCATGCAGGCATCAAGGTCCTTCCAGCAGATGCTCCTGTAGGAACTCCAGCCAAGGACTATCTTCATCTCAAGACTGAAGCCGTCATTGAGTATGAGATTACAGCCAACAGGGTGGACGCTGCCTCACATATCGGTGTGGCCCGCGACCTCTATGCATGGATGACACTCAATAATATTCCTTGCTCATTCAAGTACCCTTCGGTAGATGCTTGGAAACCGGGTGTGGGAAAGGGTATCCCTGTAGAGGTCCAAGATGCGACTGCTGCTCCGCGCTATTGTGGAATCACAATTAAGGGGGTAAAGGTTGGCCCTTCACCGGAATGGCTTCAGAAGAAATTGATGTCAATCGGCCTTAGACCAATTGACAATGTGGTAGATGTCTCCAATTTTGTTCTCTTTGAACTCGGCCAACCACTCCACACATTTGATGCTGACAAAATCATAGGTGGAAAGGTCATTGTTAGGAGAGCCTCCGAGGGAGAAAAGATTGTCACACTTGACGAAGTCGAAAGGAAACTTTCAGCAGATGACATCGTTATCGCCAACGCAGACGGTCCGATGTGCATCGCTGGAGTGTTCGGAGGAATTAATTCCGGTGTGAAGGCAGACACTGTGAATGTCTTCGTAGAGAGTGCTTATTTCGATCCAGGCTCGATTCGCAAGACATCCAAGAGACACACTCTCCAGACAGATGCCTCGTTCCGTTATGAAAGAGGTGCCGATCCAGGAATCAATGAATATGCTGCCAAGCGTGCCGCTCTTCTGATTCAAGAAGTTGCCGGTGGAGAAATTGTTGGTGGAATCGAGGAATTTTACCCGGCCAAAATCGAGAAAAAGGTTATCGACCTTGACTATGACCGCATTGAGAAATTCATAGGCAAGAAGATTGGTCATGACACGATTGAGAAGATCCTCTCCGCTCTCACCTACGAGTTTATCGAGAAGCGTGAAGGGGGAGCCAAGGTTGCTGCACCATCCTACATGATCGATGTCACAAGAGAATGTGATGTTGTAGAGGAGATTCTGCGAATCTATGGCTACAACAACATCGACCTGCCTCAGCACATGAAGATGTCTGTCAATGCCACTCCTTCACCAGAACCGGAGGCTATTCGTAACGGAATTTCCAACTTCTTGGCAGCCAACGGATTTGTCGAGATAATGAACAACTCCCTCACCAAGGGCGCCTACTATAAGGGACTGACAACTTATACGGAGGAAAAGAGCGTTACGATCGTCAACCCTTTGAGTTCCGATCTGAATGTGATGAGACAAACCCTCATATTCAGTGGTCTTGAGGTTGTTGCTTACAATCTGAACCGCCAGATTTCCTCGATGAAGCTCTTTGAATATGGTTCTGTCTATAGCCGTAATCCTGAAATGGACGGCAAGACTTTGGCTTCCTACGAGGAGCATCCAGCGTTCTCTATGTTCGTGACCGGAACTCCGGAGAAGTCATGGAACAGCCAGCCGGGAAAGAGCAGCTTCTTCGAACTGAAAGGTTATGTGGATTTGCTTTTGAGACGTTTTGGTGCCAATCTTTTCCAGATGGAAGCTACTGCGGCTCCTGCTGACATATTCAGTGAAGGTGTCGCCTACTCCCTTCCTGGTCAGCACCTTCCGCTCGCTGTCCTCGGCACTGTCTCTCCAGCTATCGCCAAAAAGTTCGGCATCCGTCAGCCAGTGTTCGCAGCTGAGATTAACTGGAACACCCTCTTCCAGCTTGTGAAAAGGGACAAGGTGGCTTTCAAAGAGATGCCTAAGTTCCCTGAGGTCAGGAGGGATCTTGCTCTCCTTCTTGATGAGAGTGTCAGCTATGCTGATCTTTACAAGAGTTCATTCAAAGCTGGAAAGAAACTCCTTAAGCAGGTAACATTGTTTGATGTCTATCGTGGTGACAAGATTCCGGCCGGGAAGAAGCAGTATGCTTTAGGCTTTGTCCTTCAGGATCTTGAGAAAACATTGACCGATGAAGATGTCGAGAGGATAATGAAGAAACTGCTCTCTACTTTCCAGAATGAGTACGGTGCTACATTAAGATAATAAACATGAAAAAGGCTCTCAAGATAGTTCTTCTGCTGGTGATTATGGCTTCACTGCTTTTGTCGTGTGGCCGTAGTGCTCGCGTTATCCCTGTTCGAAAGATGGAGAGGATCTATCGGGAGATGCTTCTCGCAGATCAGTGGTTGGCCAAGAATCCGGACAAGAGGAACATGGCTGACACAACTTGGTTCTATGAGCCAATTTTTGAGCGTTACGGTTACACTCTCAAAGACTATCAGAAAAGCGTAGATCGTTATCTTAATGACCCTAAACGTTATGCGGAGATGGTCGCTCGTGTCGAGAAAGATCTTAGAAAAGAACTGTGGAATCTCAATGCTAAGATTTCCCAAGAAGATAAATTGCGCCATCTAGCTGATTCTGTGTATAATGCCAGAAAGAACTCAGCAACAAGGGTTTTCAATTCATTCTTGGATGCATTTGACACAGACTTTAGGATTGACACTATTCATTTTGAGAAGGACACATTGGGTGTTTATGTCCCCGTTCCAGTAATCGAGGACACTGTTGTTCAAGGCCCAGCGTTGACCGTAAGGGACACGACTCCCAACCGTGTCCAAAAAGAGCCGTTCCGCAAATTAAATTTGATAAAATTACAAGAAGATTTGGTTGTTGAATGAACAGAATAGCTGCTGAATATGTTTTTACTTTAGATGGTGCCCCTATCAAGGATGGTTTCGTTGAATATTCTGAAGATGGAACCATTACTTCATTAGGCGTCTGCCCAGATCCTAAAGTTGAGAATAATTTTGTGAAGGGGTGCATAGCCCCTGGCTTCGTGAACACCCACTGCCACCTTGAACTATCGTACCTTTGGAAGTCTTTCCGCAAGGGTACAGGCATGGCAGGTTTTATCGACCAAATCAATGCCATGAGGGACAACAAAAGCTTGGACGAGAAGCTTCGTGACATCCAACATTGGAGCGATGTGATGTGGAATAGGGGAGTGTCAGCCATGGCTGACATCAGCAACTGTTCAGACACTTTTGCGATAAAAAAAGCTTCTCCTATTTACACAAGAACATTTTTGGAAGTTTTTGGGACTGAGCCAAAGGATTGTGATTCCGTGATGTCTTCTGTACGAAGGCTTAAGAAAGAAGCTGAGAGTTATGGACTAGATGCTGCACCAACTCCTCATTCTTGCTATACGATGAGCCCTGAGTTGGTAAGTGCTGCTTCAGCTGACGCTTTGAAGTCTGGCTATCTTTCTTATCATTCCGAGGAGACTGAGGAAGAGGAAGACATGCTTAAGTACGGGCGAGGAGCTATGTGGGAAAACCGGAAAGCCGCGGGAATGAGTGTTCCGCCTGTTACGGGCAAATCATCTCTGCTGTATTTTATCGACAGGTTGAAGAAGGTTCATCCAGCTCCTTTCAACGAGCATATTCTTCTTGTCCATGAAGTTTGTCTCGACCAAGAGGGTATAGATGCAGTCAAGCAGGTGATGACTTATCCGTTTATTGCTTTGTGTCCGTTGTCGAACATATTCATTCAGAATGTGCTGCCACCCGTCTCTTTGATGCGTCGCAATGGTTTGAAGATCACTGTCGGTACGGATTCTCTTTCCAGCAATGACGATCTTGACATGGTCAAGGAACTGTTTTGCCTTCAAAGTAATTTCCCAGAAGTGGAAATGCCTGAACTTTTGAAGTGGGCATGCAGCAACGGTGCGGAGTTCCTTTCTAAAGAGAAGGAATATGGTTCTATTAGGCTTGGGATGAGGCCTGGTTTGGTCCTTATTGATAATGTCAGTGAAGACTGCCGTCTGACCCAGAGAAGTTCATCGCATAGAATAGTTTAGCTATGATGAGAGAAGAGTTGGTGTTCGGTCCTATTCACTCCAGAAGGTTAGGCTCTTCTTTGGGAATCAACCTTTTGCCGACTAGAGGCAAATTGTGCAATTTCGATTGCATTTATTGTGAATGCGGTTGGAACAAAGACGGGAAAGGAGACAGACGTCTTCCTTCTGCCGATGAACTCCGTGTTGCACTTGATGCTAAACTGAAAGAATGTGCAGCTTTGGGGATCCAGATTGATTCGATCACTTTCTCCGGAGATGGAGAACCTACCTTGAATCCGGATTTCGCCAATATTATTGACATCACATTGGAACTTAGGAACAGATATTTTCCGAATGCCAAGGTTTCTGTTCTATCTAATGCAACAAGAACATACCGTACGGATGTTTTCGAGGCATTGACCAAAGTTGACAACCCTATTCTGAAGATTGACGCCCCTACTGATGCTTTGGCGGCAATAATCAATCAGCCGCAAGGGGAGTATCATGTTGAGGACATTGTGCAGTATCTTATGAAATTTGAAGGGAACTTTGTGTTGCAGACGATGTTTTTGAAATCTCCTGATTTCGACTCGTCCTCACCCGAAGTTCTAGATGGCTGGATGAATATTGTCCGAAGATTGAGACCGCGGGAGATTATGGTCTATACCTTGGATAGGGTAGCACCAGCAGCTAATCTGGAGAAATTTTCAGAGGCATGCATGAACGAATTAGTCAAACCTTTGCGAGAAGAAGGTTTTGTCATACAAGTACGAGGATAATAATATTTTAATGTTATACGATATGGAATCTTTGTTTGCTAGTTATGGCTATTCCCCTGATAAGGAGCGTATTAATAAAAGATTGGACGCTATAGCGGCCAATCTTGACAATGTTACTTCCCCGGAAGTCCTTAAAAACTGCATGGCGTTGATGGACTTGACCACTCTCCATTCGGACGACACTCCGGAGTCTGTCAAGAAGTTGGTCGGGAAGGTCAATTCTTTTATGAAAGACTATCCTGAATATCCACTTCCAGCTTCGATTTGTGTTTTCCCTAATTTCGCTTCTTTAGTGAGGGAGAATCTAGTTTCTTCATCTGTCCATGTTACCTCTGTCGCTGGTTGCTTCCCAACTTCTCAGAGTTTTCTTGAAGTAAAGGTCAAGGAGTGTGAGATGGCTGTTGAGGCAGGTGCCGATGAGATTGACATTGTGCTTGCATTGAATGCTTTCATGGTTGGAGATGAGGCATCCACTCGTAAGGAAATCAGGACCATTCGTGAGTCGATAGACAAAGCCGCGGCCAAACTAGGCCGTAAGGTGACTCTCAAAGTCATCCTTGAGACGGGTCTGTTGATTACTCCGGAAAACATTGCGAATGCATCATTTCTGGCTATGGAAGAGGGCGCGGACTTTATCAAGACTTCTACCGGTAAGGTCAGTGTGAACGCCACTCCTATGGCTGCCTATGTCATGTGTGAGTGCATTAAGGCATTTTATGAGAAGACAGGCCGTAGAGTTGGCTTCAAAGCGGCAGGTGGAATCTCCACTTCCAAAGATGCAGTATGCTACCATTCCATTGCAAAGTCGATTCTTGGCAACGAATGGATTAATAAGGATTTGTTCCGTTTTGGAGTGAGCCGTCTCGCCAACTCTCTGATGTCATCAATAGAGCAGAAAACAGTAGTCTATTTCTAGATTATAACCCGGAAACACCGGTGCGTTCTTTTCCGCTGTTGTCTTTGACGATGTGTTCGTCAGAGATGGCAGCGGAAGTCTTTTGGAGATAGTCGCGAAGGTCGCTCCATTTGTAGAATGGACCATTGTAGGCTTTGACGGCAGGGATTGTAGTCTCTTTGTCATTATAGACAAGTTTGAGGAGTACGTCTCCTTTCTTGTTCTTGTAAAAGATCATCTGAAGATTGGATGCCATTGGAATCATTTGAAAATCAAACCAATGGTTATGGACGTCAGCGGACTTCCAGCGCTTTTCCATCCCCTCGATTCCGATAGTTCCGACAAGAGGAAGGAGCCCGACATCATGGCCGAACCTAAGATCGGCAGCCCTTTCACTGCCCGCCTTGAGGGCTTCATCAGCCTTAGTGATAATGTCCTCAATGAGAGGCTTTGCTATTGCGGACACATATTCACCCTCTTCAGCAGAAATGCCAAAACTATAATAGAATTTGTCATTCCTTGAAATCCAAAGACCGATGAGCTCGTCAGTCGTGAAATGACTGAATATGTCAGGATGGCTCAAAGTGTTTGGACTGATTCCTCCAGCGAGGAAAACATCATCCATGAACTCTTTGGGCTTGTCAATGAGACTTAGGGCTTTGGCAGAGTCTGTAAAGATGGCATCGAAGAACCTCTCATAGGAGACAAGACTGTCTAGCAAGTGGCGTCTGAGCACATTTGAGCCTTTCATTACCTCCTTCGTGTCCAAATCCATGCTGATGTAGTCTAGATACTTTGGGCCGGTAAGGTAGTGGAATCTCAAGTCCCCCCTATTCTCTTGCAAGACTGCTGTGAAATTTGCCATGCTCACAAGGCACCTAGGCCAGTAACTGGAAACGCACTCTACCTCGTGGCGTTTACCATTAAATACCTCAGGATAGTTTTTATACATTCTTCCAGCAATCCCACGATGCTCCGCTGCTCCTCTCTCCGTTAACATTCCGAACATCCCTTGATGCTCAGAATTTAGGGTGTCAATTCTTGCTTTCAGTAATATTCCTTCGTCAGTCAAGAGATTCGCTTTTTCAGCAGCCGAAAGGCTCTCAACAGCTTTTTTGAATAGCCCTGCTCCTGTATGGTAGCGAGAACCGTGTCTTCCGTAGTGGCTTATGTAGAATGGCTTGTAACCCTTTGGCGCCTTGGTGATCTCTTGTGGAGTGTACTCGTAGTAGTGATAGACACCTCCAGCCCTTTCAGGGTTCTCTTCAATTAGATTATTGTACGACTGTGCTTGTGATGATATGCAGAACGCACATGAAATCAATACAATAGAAGCCGTACGGATGGCTGTTACGGGAAAAATGCTCATGTTTTGTCTCTTTTTTTGCGAACAAAGATAAGGAAATCATCACCAAATAGCAAAGAGATGGCCGATTCCACACTTATCCGTTGAATATTTCAATCCACGGCTAGATGCCCATACCTTTGCACTGTAACTAAAACCAACTAAACGATGAAATGGTTCTTTAAAATGATGCTGCCGGCTCTGGTGCTGGTGTCCTGCAGTAAAGAGGGTGGATCTCCGGTGGAGATTGATCCTGTCAGCACAAAGGAAAAATCAGAGATAGTTTCTCATGAGAAGATTGAACTTGGCCGGAAACTGGAGAACCCATACTCAGTGGCCAATGTAAGTAAGGCAATGACTGCTTTGTTCCCGACGAGAGCATTAGTAGATGTCCCAGTTTCAGATCTTTACGTTCGTTTTCTGCCAGAAGATGCAGATGATTTGGCTATGCTTTCTGATCTTGGTTTGGATCTGTTTGACTATCCTTTGGACTGTGAGATTCTAAAGACTGGCGACTACTACCACGATCCGTCTGTCCCTCAAGGAGAAATTACTTGGCAGTATGCCGTTGTCCCATCGGATTTCGTGTTCCCAAGTGGCATTGCCTATGAGATTATGGATGAGTGTTTTATCCCAGATGAAAACGTTGTGACTAAAGGCTTTGAGGATGTGGATTGGGATTCCGTGGAGAGGAAAGCGTTCGAGATCACAGGTAACTCGGACATGCTGGAACCTCAGACAAGAGGGCGCGTTAAACCGTCTGGGCGCATCACGATTGTCGATGACAAACTCCGAAAGACTGTCGGTGTGTCATGTGTGAAAGTGTTGGCTAATGTTTTCGTCAGAATCTCATCCACCTACACAGATAAGGATGGAAAGTATCAGTTCTCAATGAAGTTCTCGGCCAGACCTCATTACAAAATCCGCTTCAAGAATAAGATTGGTTTCACCATCGGCTTGAACAAAATTCTGGTACAAGCATCCACATCGTCCATCGGCAAGGGCTCCAATGACGGAGTCAATGTGAAGATAGACAGCAAGTCGGACGCTACTCTATTCCGCAGATGTGTGGTCAACAATGCTGCTTATGACTATTACATGAAATGTGAAAAGACTGGTGTGACGAAGCCTGCTAATAATATCCGATTTTGGATTTTGGACATCCTTAAACCATCAAGTACATTGATGATTCATCATGGCGCGTTCTTGGATAATAAGTTAGTCAGTAAGTACTTGGGCGTGTATGCTTCCATTGTCAGAATTTTCTCACCGGACATCACCATCGGCTCAAAAGGAAAAAACGGAAACTACGCTGAGCTTTACATGAGTACAATTCATGAGATGGCGCATGCCACCCATTTCGCAAAGGCCGGTACAGGTTATTGGAAGTACTACGCCACCTACATTCTTACTTCTTTCATCGGTACCGGAGAGTGCTACGGTACGGGAAGCGGCAATTACGCTGGTTACTGCGAGGTTGGAGAGATGTGGGCCTACTACATTGAGAACGCAATTTACAAGGAGCGCTATGGAGGAAATTCAAGCGATGGTCATAATTATTGGTTTAAACCTCAAATCCTCAAAGAACTGGAGGCAGGTGGGGTACGCAGGTCTGACATCTGTGCGGCATTGAGCCCTTACACGATTGACACAAAGACGTTCCGCGATGCTCTGATCACGACAACTTCAGGAAAGTCCGCATTGATCAACAAGGTGTTCGACAAGTACAAGAAATAGTTTTCTTAGGCACCCGAACTTGAATTTGTTTGCATATTCGTAAATTATACGTATCTTTGCAATCCACTTCAAGCGCGGGTGGCGAAATGGTAGACGCGCTAGTTTCAGGAGCTAGTGTCAATTGCGACGTGTGAGTTCGACTCTCATCCCGCGCACGAGAACGAGGACGACCTTCAGGTTGCCCTCGTTCGATTTTCAATCCTTGTCCCAATCAGTTTGTCCGGGCAATTGCGGTTTTCCATGGACAAAGTTCATGATAGGGTTGATTTGTCCGGGGAAGGAGGGCTTTCATGGACATATTATAGATTCGCGAAAATACACTATATTAGCGGAAAAATTCGAGAGATGAAGATTGTGTTCTTGGATGCTGGAACGATGGGAACGTCATCGTTGGCACCGATTGAAAGGCAAGGCGAGCTGACTGCGTGGCCGAATTCAACACCTGAAGAGTCCATTCAGCGGGTGGGGGATTGTGAAGTCTTGATTGTTAATAAGATAAAGGTGAATGACCAGCTGTTGGAAGCTGCGCCAAAACTTCGACTAGTGTGTGAGGCTGGTACAGGAATAAACAACATTGATGTCGATTCTTGTTCGCGGCATGGGGTTTTGGTCCGGAATGTTGCGGGCTATTCCACAGACTCTGTTGTGCAGGAAACATTCATGCATATTCTTAACCTTCTGGGCAATGGGGCCTATTTTGACGACGTTGTCAAGTCTGGGGCGTATTCCCGCAGCGGGTTGTTCACTGATTATTCTAGACCATTTATTGAGATGGCTGGCAAAACATTGGGCGTCATAGGTTTGGGGGCCATAGGTACCAAGGTGGCGAAGATTGGAACTGCTTTCGGTATGAGGGTCATCTACTATTCTACTTCCGGCACGAGCCACAACACAGATTATCCTTCCGTACCTCTTGAAAGCCTTATGCGAGAGTCGGATGTGATTTCCGTCCATGCTCCTTACAATGAGCGAACCGCAGGTCTTGTCGGAGAGAGGGAGCTAAGGATGATGAAGCCTAAAGCCA
>ERZ808274.981-NODE-981-length-10944-cov-9.512774_pt1 | contig 10944 bp, 18 predicted proteins | sample MGYA00521277_ERZ808274 | MGnify/ENA primary metagenome ERZ808274 (study PRJEB31516, sample SAMN03275597) | gut metagenome | biome: mammalia-associated habitat; material: feces | host: Papio cynocephalus | place: Kenya | collected 2012-07-28 ... | reverse complement strand
CAGAGAAATCTACGGTTAGACGGGAATTCTGCGCAAGCGACGCGGAATTACTTGCCGGAGCAATGGCCGCATGTGAAGCGGGAAACCTCATGATCAAGGAAGGACTTGAGAAATGCCGGATTGGGCGTGAGCAGAATAGAGGGAAGGAGCTCACGTCACGGGAGCTGAAAGAGGTTGCGGAGCGTGTGTTAGCGTTGCTGGAACCGTTTCGCGTGGTTGGGAGGAACCCAGTACGATACGGATCTAAGGAGAGTAAAAATGTGTCATTGACAATCTGCAGAGCAGAGGCTGTGATGGATTTGGCTATCGTTGAGACGGAACTAGCGAAAATATTTTTGTTGCCATGATTGACGACTTTTGTTTTCTGACGTGGGGGCTTGAGCCCCCACCATATCCACAAAACCAAACAGAGAAAGGAACGCATAAAAATGTGTAAGATTGTAAAAAGAAAAGATTGGGGCGCAAAGGTTTGCGCCATGTTGCCCGCTGAAACGGCGCAAAGTGAAACGGAAAAAGCTGTACTTTTCCGTCTGTCGAGTGGGTGGAAGTTTTGGGCACCCCTCTCGTGTTGTGAGCTAACGGAAGATGGCTCCAGTGTAAAAATCCGTGGAGGTGAAAATATGCCTGTAACGCTTTTTGTGGACAAAAAAGCGGAAGGCGGAGGATATGAAAGAACTAAAGAGCTACAAAAAACGTTAAAAGACCTTGTAGAGTTTTTATCAAAGTCTGACGGTTGCCCGTTTTGAAGATGATAGAAAATTAGCCCCCTGTAAAACAGGGGGCAACATTATAGAAAACCATGGAAATAACAGTACATGACTTGCTAGCAAGTCAGGAAAAACTGCTAGCTTTTGCGCGTGCGTATGGGGTTTTGCCTCCGTCATTAAAAAGAAAACGAAGCCTAAAAAAAACAAGTAGGCAATCAAGGACGGCCTTGAAAAGAGCGGTCGAGAAGTTTTTGCGCAAGTATCCAGTGTATAAAAAAACGAAAGTAGACATTCCGCGAAAGGGTAAGCGGTATAAAACGCTACACTTTAGTTATGCCGACAGTTTTTGGGCAGGCACGCAACAAAAAGTGGTAGCACAAGAACAAACTGACTCCGTGCGTGCGTATGAGCGGTTTTGTGGACAAATAGAAGCTAGTGCTACTGACGGAGACTTTATTCGGCTGTCGATGATTGAGCCTACGTTAGCTTGGAGACGTGGAGACATGGGGGTTGGATTCCGTTTTTCGGCTGGATACACGCGTCAATTTGTCTTGAATTGGCTATTAGACCGCGGGCTATACGTAAATTCGCGTGGACAAATCAAAATCACACCGCAGGAGAAAACCGAAGAAAACGGCGCAACGAATCCTTGTATTTTGGAACAGATAAAAAAAGAAGGCGTTGTCTTGTTTATTTTTGCAACAAAAATCACAATTACAGATGATTTTGGAACGCCAAAACCCCCTAAAAAGCGCGGAAGGCCTAGAAAGGCTAGATAATGCGATTATTTTTTGCTATTGATTTTGACAGGCTAGACCAGCAAAAAGTCGACAAGGTAGCCCTTGTTGGGGAGGCTGGAGAGGTGCACACGTTTCAAACCGCGCAAGCCTTCGCGGATTTTTTGCGCCAACTTCCGCGCGGGGCGGTAGCATTATGCCAAAATGGCGGGAGAGCCTCTTTTTATTTTCTTTTGCCGTTTTTTGACGGACGGCTTATGATTCAAGGAGGGAGAATTTGCCGCGGATATATTGGGGAATGTGAGGTTAGAGACAGTTGGCTGTTAGCCCCTGTAGACTTGAGGTCAGGTCTTGATGCCGTTGAGCGTGCGAAAGAAACGGCGCGCATATATGCGATTTTTGCGGATAATATAGGCGTTAAAATGACGCTAGCGGGAGCCTGTTTGGCGTTTTTTATGCGTCAAGAAGGGCTGAAAAAGCGGGATATTTTTAACAACAACGGACAATATGACGCGTTTTTCCGCCGTTTTTTCTTTGGCGGAAGGTGTGAGGTTTTCAGGAGCGGGGAGATATCAGACCTTGAATTTTACGATATCAACAGCGCATATTCACACGCTATGTGTTCATCGCATGCGTGGGGGCTTGTTTATGCGGAAATATCGGAAAAAGAAATAGCAGGTACTTCCTTCGTGGAGTGTAAGGGCATTTCTTGCGGTGCTTTCCCGTTTCGCGAAAATGGAGAAATGGGGAAGCTATCCTATCCGAGAGACAAAAAAACACGGGTGTATCATGTTACGGGGTGGGAGTTTTTGAAGGCGCGGGAGCTTGGGCTTTTTGATGGTGTTGTTGTGCGTGCATGGCAACATGCGAAAACTCGAGGCTTTCGGCGTTATGTGGGACATTTTTACGATTTGAAAAAGAGCGCAGACAGGGAAAGCACAGAATATCTAGCGTTTAAGCTAGCCTTAAACAGTCTTTATGGTAAGTTTGCGCAGTTTCCTGATAAATACCGTTATTATTATCTAGCTAATCCACAACGATTTAAAATCAGCGATAAAATTATAGAAAAAGGAATTGAATATCAAATTAGTGATATTATGCCAAACGGGGATATTTTAAGCGTCGGGGAATTACCAAAAGAGAAAAGGGAATATATCAACGTTGCAACCGCCGCTAGCATTTCGGGTTTTGTCCGCGCAAAAATGCTTGAAGTTTTGGCAAAAAGCAAGGGAATAGCTTATTGTGATACGGACTCTTTGGCATGTGAGGTTTTCGCGGGTGGCACATTGTCAGAGTCGACTCTTGGCGCGTGGAAGCGCTTGGGGCATATTAAAAGGGGGGCTTTTTTGGGGCGGAAATTATACTGTTTAGAGATGGAGGATGGAACAATCAAAACCGCTAGCAAGGGGGCTTATTTAGGCGTTAGTGATTTTGATTTAATCAAGCGCAATGGCAAAGCGTTGTCGCGCGGTGTTCGGCCTGTTTTTAACATTCGAAATGGAACGCAATCTGTAGTTATCAACAAAGAAATAAAAGCTACCTGTCAAGACGTTTGGATTGAGGATTTTTATGAAATGTATGAATAATTTTATTTGACTTTTTTCTTTTTTTTTGATATAATATTCACATTTTGAAAGGAATTAAAATGGCAGATAGCAAGCCTGATAAAATAGAGGTTCCACAAGTGCCAAATCCTGTACCAGAGGCCGTAGCGTCAACGCCTGAAACGTTCACGCCTATCTCTGAGCAGCAGCAAGCGCAACCCGTGGAGCCTGTCCAGCCTGTCAAGCGGAAGCGCGGGAGGCCGCGGAAAAATCCGCTACCGGTTGACGCAAACGAAACGAAAGACGGCGTTACAATTTCGCGCGGGCGTTTGAATGACAGTCCCGCCGTCTCTGAAGAAACGGAAGAAACGGAAGGGGGCGCGGATAATGGCGGGGCTAAAGCCTTGGCTGTATCCGCTAGCTTTTGTTTTTCTGGGCTTGGGTGTGCTCTTTTTGGCGAAACGTTTGCGCCAACGCCAAAAGAAACAAGCGATGTTTCCGACGCGTTCGAGCGATATTTCGAAGCAAGCGGAATTTCAGACGTCCCGCCTGGGGTTGCCCTAATCATGCTACTGGGGGGGTTGACGCTTTCGAAAATGGCCGACCCAAAGTGCAAGGAAGCTTTTTTGAAGCGGGTATCAGGTATTAAAGGGTGGATAAGTGGCACACGCGCTAATAATCGGAGTAACGGAGACGGGCAAGACGACTCTAGCCAAGCGGATAGCAGGGAATTGCCTAAGGCCAACTGTTGTCTGTGAGCCTGTTTTTACAGAGTGGCGTGGAAAGATTGTCATGCATACGGACAGCGCGGGTGCTGTTGTTGAAGCGTTACAAGCTAACCGTAACTGTGATGTTTTCATTGACGAAGGCGGTGAAACGATGAGGCGCGACCCGTGCTACCAGTTTTTGGCAACGCGGGCGCGTCAATATGGGCATCGAGTTTTTTTTATAGCGCAGCGGGCAAACCAGCTTTTACCCGTTATTCGGAAAAACTGCACAGCAGTGTATTGTTTCCGTCAATGCGCCTCTGACGCGCGCCTTTTGTCGGACGATTTCGCGGTAGACTTTTCACAAGCTAGCAGTCTTGGGAAGGGTGAGTATTTGCAATATTTGGGTCTTGGCTCCGAAGTTGTGAAGAAACGTCTTTTTTAGCTTGACAAGCTAGCCGATTTTTGGTATAATATACCCCGAAAGCCATTTACTGTTCCTTTTTGGCTTTCCCCCGCGTTGTGTAGGCGCGGGGCTTTTATAAAAACTAGAGGTAACACATGGATATTAAAAAGTTGATTATCGAAGCATGCCTTGTAACGGCAGGCCTGTATCTTGCTAACCGCATCCTTCCTTCCGCTTAAATTGGAGATATAAAAATGAATTGGTATGTTCAGAAACTTTTAGTTGGTTTTGTTGCGGGCGTTATTGCGCTCAAGGTAATCCCTAAGATTCGCGGCTAAGCTAGGAGATTCTCATGGCTTTTTATCAGAATTTAACCTTTTTAGGCAACTTTAACGGCTCCGTTGCGGATAATGGACAGGTATTTATCAATCCGCCACGAACGGGAAAGTATGCAGCGTTTTATATTAAAGCTATTCCCGCATCCGGTAAGACTTCCACGGACTTGACAAACGCCGTCATGGCATCCGCGGTTACCGAGGTACGGGCTAGCTGTAACGGAAACCAGCGTATTAAATTTCCAACGTGGGGCTTCCACGACGTTTACAAGTCCCGCACAGGCGCTACTTGTCCGAACGGCATTATTCCGCTGTTGCTTTGTAACGACAAATACACCACCTACGGGCAAAAGCAGGTGGGAGCATGGGGCATGGGCGGAATCAATTCGTTCGATATTACCCTCATGCTGGGCGCAGGTGTTACCACGAACATCTCTGCGTTCGAACTTTACGCAGACCAATCCCCAACGACTGAGCAGGCCGGCATGTGGCAGGGGTACACCTATCAGACCGATACCGCTCCGAAGGAAGGTGCCTACGACATTACGACATTGCAGACGTTTGGCGCGGATACGCTTGTGCAGGCCATCCACGTAACGCACGATACAACGGACGGCAAGCTTGCCACCTTCTCGTCTCAGGAGGTCATGGTGAACGGCGTTGTCGTGGTTCGTAACAACATTCCTGAAGATATCTTTGCCATTTCTGAAACAGCTTTTGGCAACTATCCAACAGAAGTAAAAGGCAACGTTATCCGCTTTGACGCGGGGGACGACCCCAACATGTGCCTTGTGATGGCCAATGTGAACCAGTTGCGCTATCGTGCAGATATCTCTGGAACGAATACCGCAGCTGTTCCTGTTACCTTCCTGTATGAAGCCTTGCGCGGATTCACCTCTAAATAAGGAGGTGAACCGTGTTTGACTCCATCCTTTCAGGTATCGGTTCCGTTTTTGAGTCCGCAGGTTCGGCTGTTGGCACTGCCGTTGATTCCCTTGCAGGCTCCGCTGGAAACATCGCAAGCGGATACTTGCAAAACAAGGCCAACAAAGACCAAGCAAAATACAATGCAGAGCTAGCAGCGACTACGGCCGCATCGGAAGCTAGCCGAACGAAAACAATTGCATATGCCGTTGTCGGTGGCATTGCAGCACTTGCGGTTGTTTTAATCGTGATGAAGCGATGAATACGTTCGCAGGCACTGTCTTCGCCGTTCAGCATGGCGAGGTATCAGACTGGGAGCGTGAGGCGGTGGCGTTTCTTTACGCCCCAGAAGAAAAAGAAAATATTTCCAAGCCCGCCACAACCACAACGGAGACGCCCGAAGCGAAAAAACAAGATAGCAGGTTGTTGGCGGGCTTTTTTTTACTTTTAATTTTGGGAGGCGCATTCTATGGCAATGGCTAGCGCGTTTGAAATTTCACCGTCTGCTACACAAGTAGATAATAGTAATGTCGGTGGGAATTTGCTTTTCGGAAATGTTACAGGCGTTGGCGGAGGAACAATTGCTAGCTATCTACCCTTTATTGTTTTTGGGTGCGCGCTTGTTGCTATTGTGTTTTTAGGTTCGAGGTAACACATGATTTTTGGTCTAGGAATGGAAAGCGCGGAGACAAGAGTCTCTACCACGCAAGGCGGAAGCCAGACAACGATTTCAAAGGGAGAAAATACAGGTACACAGTATTATGGCGATATCATCGGTGGCACACTTTCCGCAAGTGCTAGCGCAGCTAGCTCGTCATTTGAGGGTGGCGCGTCTCTTTTGGGCTCTGGAGGAGGAAAAGGCAAACAGTCGAACAGCGCAAATACAACGCTCTACGGAGACAATCAAAACCAACTCCAAGGCTCCGTTTTCAAGTCTAAAGATAGCCAGTCTATAACGGGTGAAGGAAATATCGCAATTGGGCGCAATGCGATTATTCAAATCACTGGTTCGTCTTTAGGTATGGGTGGTGCTAGCCTGTCGGAGACTTCGCAAACCGCAGGAGGGGACTTTTCGGGAAGTGCTAGTACAACGGCGGAAACCGTGCGAAGCCAAGAAGAAGCTAGCAAACGGGGAACTTGGATGTTCCTTGCCATTGCCGGTGCGGTATTATTGTTCACGGGGGTTCTCAAGCCAAAGGGCGCAAAGAAGAAAGAAAGTAAAGGTAAAAAACATGCTTGAAAAGTTGAAACTGGTATCTGATTATTTACTCAAAATGGCCGCGAAGTATGGCGTGGAAGTCGTTATCGCTATTTCTCTTGTCATCTTGTTTGGCCTTGTTGCGCTTTCCGCGCTAACCACTGGATGCGCGGGAAATGCTATCGTCAACAAGGGAGGCGGGCAAATCTCAATCAATCAAAAACTAGATACCACAAACACCGTGGAAGCAATGAATGGAGAACGCAAAGATGAAGCACAAAAGTAAAAGAGTTATCAAGGGACGCCCTGGGCTTGTGAGAAAGAAAAATGTAGCAGTTGCAGGTTACACAAGGCCTGAAACTACCATTGGGATTCACACTCAGCACTATTGGGTGAAGCGCGCTAAACGCAGGAAATAAAAGTGGCAGAATCCTCTCCAGCTATCAACCATTCGCGAATAACCGTTGAGGCAGGCGGCCAAACGTTGGTAACCGTTCCAAACGCGCGGAGCTATCTATTTCGAACAGTCGTGCGTTCAGATGGTAAGCCCGTTTCCGTTGATGTGTGCCTAACGCCTTCAGGGGAAATGGTGGATTCCTTCGCCCCTGTTTGGGGCGGTGATATGGGCATGTTACCCGGCAGAGGTTTCTCCCAAATTTTCATTCGGAATAGGGAGGAATACTACTCTGTTACGGTGGAAATCGAGACAAGCCCCGAATACATTTCCACATCAAGAGTTAGCGGAGCGACTCAAGTAGTCAATGGTCAGTTGCCGAATAGCACAATAGAGCGAGGCTTGATTGTCCAAGGAGACGATTTCAATCAAGAAGGCATTCCCCTTTCCAACGCGCTTTTTGGCTCAAATGGCAGTACTGACTATATGTCAGAGGACGCGTGGGCTTATTATGGGCTACCCGCCCCTCATTACGACTTATCACAGAATGGCGGGAGGCCGGCTTCAATCGTTGTTGAGGATGGCGGCTATCCTTTCTTTAAAGGTGGTGGATGGGATGACGCCTATCCCATTTATCTTACTTCTAGGGTTTTTAAAATTGCAGTGGACGCCGCGGCTGGCTCCATGCAAGGCGTTAAATTGCTACCCCCAAAAAATAAAAAAGTATTCGTAACCGATTGGACGATACAAACATGGTTCAACCCAGTATTTGAAATACGCTCCAGAACGGGAACATTGCTATCAAGAATTCAGGCTGGTATTAGTACTATAGCTAGGATTCCGCTGACAAAAATGGCCTTTGGGATCGATGGCTCAAGGGGCGAATTCCTTACAATACTCCACGCAAACGACTACTCAAATGGTATGGCGTATATAACGTTAAAACTCTACTATCCGGAGGGCATTGGCACAACAAAAGAAGATTGGATGGATGTTTAAAGGCTATACGTTAGGAAGTACATCATGACAATTATCTCCGCTACAATTGCACAAGCTAACACACAAAACACAAACTTCCCCTCAGTTTTTGAAGACAACACGAGTGGAGTATATGTATCTGCGTTCCAATGGAGAAACCGGATAGCTGTAAAAGTAGAGACACTAGAAAACGTTGTCAATGCGTTAGGCACTCTAACGGCAAAAGGAATCGCAAGAGTTTTTTTTGGCGTTAGTGCTCTGTTGTCTGACCCGTCAAACCTTCAAGGCGTCAAGCTTGCTTTTTTGTGGAATAACGTAAACTATGCACTAGTTTATTCATCCCCAATTATCAAGGCTAACAATGAACTTTCAGAGGCTGAATACGATGAATATCATACCGCCAAAATTGACAAAACAGGAATAGTGTACATTGCTAGCACGGAAGGCCTTTCAGAATCAAGGGGCGTTGAGCTGTTAAATAAAACGGTTTTTCTTGATATCCAGCCTGAAAACGCATTCGCCTATCCAATAGTCAAGGAATCTATGGCGTTTTTTTTCATGGTTTGGCTCAACTCAAGCAAATCGCATTCAGACTTCCAAACAGAGTGGGATATCGTAGCCAACTCTCAATTCATCATTACAGAGGACTAAACCAAATGACAAACTACTACAAGCTAACAGTTTCAAACGATGGGACGCAAACACGATTTTCTATTCCCGCTAGCAAGGCTATCTTTTTCAAATCCGCAACGCTTGCAGACGCAGAGACTGAGGCCGTAAAAGTTATTCTTTCAAAGGGTGCAAATGACGTTTCGGGGGCTTTTGTGGCCTTGCAAGGACTCATAATCAATGATACGGACTTTGATACGATTACCCTGTCAAATGACGGCTCAGATACCGCCACCGTCGAGCTTTTCACCTCCGAAGGCTCTTTTAAGTTTGCCGGAGCTACCAGTGGGGGCACGGCAACCATTCCTAACCCACTGGAAGACACCGCGCTGAAGAATCCCGGTGCTATCACACAGGACAACGGAAACGCCCTAGAGATTAGCGCAACAGGCGCAAATGTGGATATTTCAGGGGAACAGGTAACGGCTGGAAATAATACGCTGTATGGAGACGATATTAAACTTTATGAAAACGCGCAAGGAATAACGGGTATTACAATTTCAGGTACCTCAGGTTGGGGCTTACCCGGAGAAGTACGTGCAGATTGCAAAAAAGGCTTTTTTGTTTCGGAAAGAATACAATCATCAGATTTAAACATACTAACTATTGGGGGGTATTACCTAAATCAAGCTAATACTAAATGCCAAAACCGCGTGGATGTTGTCGGCCAAAATTCAGCACGACTACAGCTAGCAGAAAATCCCAAGCCAACCGCCGAACTGGTAAAACATGGCACAAGAGATGGCGAACCGGCGTTTCTTGTCGGCGCAAAGGATTACGATGGATACACGGAAATAAACGCCGGCAACCATCCCGGAATTATTATTTATAGTAGCAATGGCGAAGAATTCTTTCGCGTCAATGAAATGGAAATGACTTATTCCCAAACTTTTTCATGTGATGTCGTCAATGCAAACCAAGGGTTCTACGGAGGTTTACACGATGGGGAAACCGGAAATACACTCGAACTTGGTTCATTAGCCGAAGCAGTGCCAATCCTTACAGTTGGCGGAAAACGCTACATCTTCGACCCCGATACAGGTACCTTCAAAAAGGAAACCACATGAACAGGGAAAATAAAGTCCTAACCGCTACAGCCTTGACGCTTTGCGCCGTGGCGGTTTGGTTGTGGTTACGCGGTAAAAAGTGGACAGGGGGAGGGCTGTTCAGTGGCACAGGAAACGCCACAGGCACAGGGGCACAAGATAGCAAGACAAACGGCGGGGGCGTTTGGTGCCCTGTTTGCAAAGGCTATTTTGATACTATCCACGTTCACTTAGACTAAGAGTTAGCTTGCCATAATATTCAAGCCCCGCCTTGTCTGTGTAGTACAGACGCCACCGCGGGGCGTTTTTTTTGCTTTTCCCAACAACACCAACGCAACACCAACGACCAACAAGCGCAAGCATAACTGCGCATGTGCTACCTGTTCGACAGTCAAAAAAAGCAACCGCGCCCCTTGGCAAGGAGCGCGCAAAAATATAGTCAATCGTCATAACATGGGGTGCTCACGAACAATCGAATCAAAAAATGTGGCCCAAAAAATATCACGCATGGCCGGTGTCGTTTCGCCCGAAAGACGCAACAGCAAACGCCGCAAATCATGGCGGGATAGCTCTGAAACCGCCGTTTTTAGCGTTTCCACCTCACTTTTATCGTACCACCGCGCACCAATTGATATGCTGTCCAACAGGAAAAGCTGGACAGCGCGAAAAATCGATTTAAAGTCGTTTAGTTCTTGCATTTTTTCTTTTCCCAACAAGCAGTTCTCACATACAACGGTTTAACGCCGATTATATCGCGGAACCCTAAAGACGTGCGCCCAAGTCCATAATAACGCGGGATTTTTTCTGCCGGATACACCGCAACGAAAGTATTCCTGAATGTTGCGTGTACTTTCGTCGCTTGCCGTTTTGCTCCCAACAGTGTTTCCGACCCGCAAGGAATGAAAAATTTCTGCGAAGTTATAGCTTCATACTTACCTCCGCCATATCCGCTAAAATACACAACCACATATTTTATTCTCTCCCTCTCGTTTGGCGTCAACTCCCAAATCCAACGCCATTCTTTTCTAACTTTCATCCCTCCTCCCTTTCCTCACACCAAGGTATACACGGAATAGATGGGGTTTACCTCACCCGCATTATACAGCAACTTCCCCCGCTTATAACCCATGACGTCCAGCTTTTCGATGACGTATATTTTCCGGTAATCCAGGAGCTTGCGTATCATGTTTGCCTTGCGCTTAGCCCCTAACAAGGTTGGCACTTCGCACTCCACAATATACTTATAGGCTACTTTTGTCGCCGGCTCTCTCACAACTATATAGCCCTCACTCGACGTTC
>ERZ808274.977-NODE-977-length-10988-cov-6.335315_pt1 | contig 10988 bp, 10 predicted proteins | sample MGYA00521277_ERZ808274 | MGnify/ENA primary metagenome ERZ808274 (study PRJEB31516, sample SAMN03275597) | gut metagenome | biome: mammalia-associated habitat; material: feces | host: Papio cynocephalus | place: Kenya | collected 2012-07-28 ... | reverse complement strand
CTAACATGCGCATGTTTTTGGACCTCATGCGGGAGCCCTTTTTTGGCGGACCTCCGTTTTAGGGCGATAACTTGCAGTTTTAGCGCGTTTTGACGCCAGAATGTCCAATTAGCGCGAATGTTAGCCGCGGCGAATTTCAAACCGCATGAGGGGGGTGTGTTCGAGGGCCGAAAACAGTCCGTTCGGGTGTGTTCAAAATGGGTTCTTTTAACGGTATTTTAGACAGGATTGACAGGATTGGGGGCGCGTCCTACTCGTCCTAGTTGTCCTACTCGTCCCACCCGTCCCGGTTGTCCCGTTCTGCCGTCCGCACGGGTTTGGCCGTGTAGAGATATAGAATTGCAGAGAGCGGGGGCGTTTGAACGCAGAAGCGAAATGGGGTGGTTGCAGGATAAAAAAAGATATGCTATAATGTTTCCAGAATACTGAAAGGTAGATTGAGAGCATGGCGACATACCAGTATATCGCGAAGGATTCCGCGGGCGTCGAAACGCGGGGTCTCGTCGAGGCGGGCGACCGGAACGCGGCAATTGCCGCGGTGCGGGCGCAGGGGCTCATGCCGACGGCGATCGGCGAGGTGAAGAACGCCGCGCCGGCGTCCAAGGCTTCGGCGTCCAAGGCGGCCAAAGCCGCGAAGAAGGGCGCGAAGGCGTCCGCCGCGAAGCCCAAGGGCAAGAGCGTGCTGGACAAGAACATCGAGATCAAGCTGCCGAACTGGATGCGCGGGCGCATCAAGACGAAGGTCCTCACCCAGTTCACGCGCCAGCTCGCGACGCTCGTGAACGCCGGCCTGCCGCTCATGCGCGGCATTGAGGTCCTGAAGCGCCAGCAGAAGGATCCGCAGATGGTGGAGGCGCTGAACGGGATCGGCGAGACGATTTCCTCCGGCGGGACGTTCTCCGAGGCGCTGACGGCGTATCCGAAAGTCTTCGACAGCCTCTATGTGAACATGGTGAAGGCCGGCGAGGCGGGCGGCGTGCTGGAAGTCGTGTTGGCGCGTCTGGCGGAGTTCGCCGAGAAGAGCGACCGGATCAAGAACAAGGTCAAGGGCGCGATGATCTATCCGATTGTGGTTCTCGTCGCGGCGATCGGCATCACGGCGTTCCTGCTCGTGGCGGTCATCCCGAAGTTCAAGCAGGTCTTCAACGACATGCTCGGCGGCGCGGCGCTCCCGGCCATCACGCAGGCGGTCATCGACATTTCGGAGTGGGTGCAGCACAACGGGCTTACGATCGCCATCATCGTCGCCGCGGTCGTCATCATCCGGAAGGTGATCGGCAAGACGTCCGCCGGCGCGTATTTCTACGACGTCTGCTCCCTGCGGATGCCGGTGACGGGGACGCTCGTCCAGCGGACGGTGGTTTCGCGTGTGACGCGCACGATGGGCACCCTGCTCGCCTCGGGCGTGCCGATTCTGCAGACGCTCGTGATCGTGCGCGACACGACGGGCAACCGCGTCATTTCGAAGGCGATCCAGAATATCCACGATGCCGTCAAGCAGGGCGAAGGCATGACCCAGCCGCTGTCTCAGTGCTGGGTGTTCCCGCCCATGGTCACCTCGATGGTGGAAGTCGGCGAGGAGACGGGCGCGCTCGCGGACATGCTTACGCGCATCGCCAACACCTACGACGACGAGGTGGACAACGCCGTCGCCGGCATGACCGCGGCGATCGAGCCGGCGCTCATCATCGTGCTCGCGTTCGTGGTGGGCACCATCGTCATCGCGATGTTCCTGCCCATGATCAAGATCATCAGTTCGGTTTCGGGCGGCGGCGCCGTCTGACCGGGAAGGGGTACGTCATGAAACGCGCGTTTACGCTCATAGAAATGCTGATCGTCGTCGTCGTCCTCGTGACGCTGATGTCGATCGCGTTCAAGCTGGGTTCCATCGGCTCGGACGAAGAGGCGCGCATCACGACGGTCACGCGCCTGCAGCGGCTGGAGAACTGCCTGTCGGGCTACAACGCCGCGTTCGGGAGCTATCCGCCCGTGAGACTGCACGCCTCGCGCGACTTCTACGCCAAGGTGGACGAGTCGGGCCGGCAGTCCGACGATGGCGAGACGGTATCGGAGCTCAAATGGGAGTCCGTCCGGGCGGCGTGCCGGGCGCAGCCGCTGGGCGCGGCGTTCCCGTTCGGCGAGAACAAGCGCAAACACGTCGAGAGGGTCTCCGACGCGGTGGTCAAATGGTGGCAGCAGAAACAACAGCAGCAGGGCGCGAGCGAGGGCGCGGAACCGAAGATCCTCGATGGCTTCAGCATCGGCAAAGATTTCGATTCGTACTGGGGCGCTGTCGAATGGAACGACGTGCAGCTCTTCCGCTTCGGCGTCATGAGCTTCCTCCTGCCGCGGTATCTGGTGATGATGGACGGCGCGAAGCGGTATTTCGAATATGCCCAATGGACGGCGAACAACATGCTGCCGTGCAATCCGTGGACGGGCACGCGGTTCACCGCCTGGAACGAGCTCCAGACGAAAGCCAACACAAGCGCCACCCTCCTGCAGGCGCAGATCAAGTACATTCCGTCCCAGGCCGTCACGGCGCGCTGGATGCCCAATCTGCAGGGAATCTGCAGCAGCGCCCAGACGCGGATGCTGTTCGGCGTGTCGCTGAACGAAAAAAACGCGGAAGGCGGATTGCTGCGTCCCGCTTCCTGGCAGAGCGAAGAGTACGTGAACGAGAAGCTCCATACGGTCGGCGGCTACAATTCGGTTTCCGACAACTACATTCTCGACGAAATAACGGTGAACGACGGGTGGGGAAACGAGTTTTACTACTATTCCCTGCCGCCGTACCAGTCCTACACGCTCTGGAGTGCGGGCGCGAACGGCAAGACGTTCCCGCCCTGGATGGATCTGGGCATGCTGGATTCGGAAAGCGACCGCAAGACGGCGACGGAATGGCTCGCGGACGACATCGTCCAGATGAGCAATTGAGAGAAGGAGGAAAAGTACATGAGAAAAGCTTTTACGTTGGTTGAAATGCTCGTCGTGATCGGCATCATCGCGGTGCTGGTCGCCGCGTCCATCGGCGGATTCGCCGGCATGACGCGCGCGGCGGAAAACAAGAAGTGCCAGGAGCTCGTCGCCAACACGGCGACGGCGCTCACGTTCCTCTTCCAGCAGAAGGGGATGTGGCCGAGGGCGCTGCGCAAAGGGAATGACAAGCATCTGCTGAACGCGGATGCGGCGTACGCGCTGGCGACGCCGATGTCGCTCACGACGGACGGCAACGGCAAGCTGGCGGGGCTCGACCGACTGGGACTTGTCACGCCCTGGGCGGCGGCCGTCGTCAAGCGGCGCGGCAGTTCGGCTTCGCTCGGGGATGTCGTGCCCGGCGGCGGGACGGTCGAGGACCATCTTCTGCGCTACGCGATCGACGACGACGGCGACGGCATCATCCGGGACGTGGACGTCGGCGGAGAGTCCGTCAGCGTGCGCGCAACGGCCATCGTGTGGAGCTGCGGCAAGGACGGCAAGAACTGGCCGTATTCGAAGGGGATCAAGAAGGGGTGCTCCTACAGCTGGACGCCCGGCCAGACGAGGGGCGTGAAGTGATGAACCGCCGCGGCTTTACCATCGTCGAACTGATCACGGTCGTCGCCATCATCGGCATCCTGCTGGGGATCGTGACGACGGCGGTCTCGAGCTCCATCCAGTCCGCGCGGGCCCGCAAGGCGGACGCCTCCTGCACGCTCATTCAGCAGGCGTTCGCGACCTACAAGGCGCAGAAGGGCTATTGGCCGTGCTTCAACGGAGGCGTGTCGGGCCCGACGCCGACGGAAGGCGACGCGAACGTGAAGAACAATACCGATCTCGTCGAGATTCCGGCCGAAACGGTGCGCCAGATGATCAAGACGATAGTCGACGAGGCGAAGAAAGGCAATCCGCTCATGGACGTCTCGGGGCTTTTCGTGGCGACGAAGTCCGGCGAGCGGCGGTCGAAAGTCCGCGGCATGGACATTCTGGAAGCTTTGCGCGGCACGCGCAAGAACAAGGGAGGCGCAAAGCTTGGGGACCTGTATTACGGCTATCCCGAGCCGGAAAGGGGCTATTTCCGCAATTTCCGGGTGCTGTATTCGATTCCGTCGGATACGATGACGGTGTCGCGGATGGTCGACGAAAGCGACGGGCTCTAAGGGGGGACGGATATGTGCAGAGGCAGACTACAGCGCGCGTTCACCCTGATAGAGCTTCTCGTCGTCATGGCGATCATGGGTCTTCTCGGAACCATCTCGGTGGGCGGCTACCGGGCGATGCAGCGCGGCATGGAGCAGCGCGGCGTCCTGCTGAACGTGCGGCAGTTCGTGCTCGCGGCGCAGGAACGCGCGCGCATCGACCGCGTGCCGGTGAACGTCTATTTCTGGAACGAGACGCTGAGGGAAGAAACCGACACCGAGCCGCCCGTCATCGTGGGCAAAGCCGCGGCGGTCCGCCGCACGGGACGCGTCACGCAGGTGGACGGCGACTATCTCTATGATGAATTCGGCGATTTGCGCGCGATGGCGGACGAGGCGGACGCTTCCGGGAATGTGAACGTCTCCACGGGGAGCAAGCAGGGACTCTTCCTCTACCGGATCGGCAAGAGCACAAACTTCGAGCGCAGCCTGATCGCGCCCGATACGAAGGCCAACAAGGACTTTGCCGTGTACGTCGACGCCCGCTTGCCGGACGATCCCGACGATGCGGACCAATTCAAGCGCGCGGAAATCCGGCCCTACGCCTTCCGCGTGGTCGACGCCAACGGCGTATCCTGGAAGACCGGCGACGCCTACGGCTTCGCCTTCGAGGAAATCCAGCTGCCCAAGAACTACATCTTCGGCGAGAAGACGAGCAGCCCCGTCACGGAGATAAAGGTCTTCAACTATGAATTCGATCCCTTGGAGGACGCTTGGGACAAGGAGTTTTCGGATGACAAGGTGGATATCAACCTGCGTCCGGCGCCGAATGGCATGCAGGCGGTGTCGATAGGCGATTCCAACGCCAGCGTCGATTAGGAGGTGTGGAGAAATGAACATGCGCCGCGCGTTTACACTGATGGAAATCAACCTCGCCATGCTGATCATGGCGACGGGAGTCCTGGCGGTCGTCGGGCTCTACTCGATGGGATTCCGCGAGAGCCAGCAAAGCACGGACGATGTCGCGTCCGCCGCCTATGCGGAGGCGGTGATCTCGCCTCTCGTGCGCTATTTCTCGGACACCAACATGACCTGGGACGCCTTCAAGAACCTGAAGTCCAAGCCTTCGGACGCCGGGTGGCGCGACTATCTGGAGACAAAGAGCGGGAACAACATCGGCGTCCGCTCGGGCACGCTGGGCGTGGCGCAGAGCGCGTTCGATGCGTACGCCAAGACTGCCAAGACTTCGTGGCCGTCGAGCGCGGCGGGCGGGCTCAAGGCGGCGGGGCTCGTCATCCTGCACGACGAGAATTCCGCCGTCGTGCGCATCGGTTTCCGGGCGGCGGAGTCGGACGACAAGCTGATGGCCGCACCCCTCTATTATACGGAAGTGCGTTTCCAGGGGAGGATGCCGTGAAGCGCGGATTTACGATAATCGAACTTTTGGTGGCGAGCCTTCTTTTGGGGCTTTTGATGACCATTCTGACCATGATCTTCAACCAGTCGTCCATCGCCTGGCGCACGGGCCTGGAGGGCGTCACCGACCTGAACAAAGTGCGCGCCAAGGCGGCGACGGTGCGCGACCAGGCGGACAGCGTGTACGTCTGGAACGACAAATTGTACGTCCTGCAGTCCCTGTGGGACAAGGACGGGAATCTTCGTGCGCGTGCCATAGGAGAGATGAACGCCGCGTTCCTGACCGTGTCGGACGTCGAGAAGGGGCCTTCCGTGAATATCGGCAGCGACAGTTCGGGCGGCAGTTCGGGCGGCAGTTTCAACACCTATTCGGTCAATGTCGAGAGTGCGGGCCCCGACCGCAACTACAAGGAGACCTGGGACAACATCTGGAGCAACCCCGTCGATGCATTACTCAACAAATAAACGGGACGGACTCGCGCGCGGCTTCACGCTCGTCGAGCTTCTGGTCGTAGTCGGCATGATCGCGGTCCTTTTGGGTGCGCTTTCGATGTCTGTTTCGTCCGCCCAGGAGCGCGCCCGGCGGCAGAAGGCCTTGGCGGAGGTGAAAACCATCAACCAAGCCATTCTCGCGTCCGAGAACTTCAAGAAGGGCAGTGCGCTGGCGGCGTCGGGCGGCTGGCAGGAGCTGACGGTCGGGAACTTTCCCGATCTGTTCGGCAGGGGGCAGGACGAGCGCGTCCAGGGCACGATCCCCGTGCTCTTCATGGCGGCGGTGAACGCGGGCGGCAAGGTGCTGGATCCGTGGGGCAAGCCCTACCGCGTGCGCATCACGCAAGGCTCGGCGGCGTCGACGATCAAGAGCGCGACGGGCGGCATGCAAACGAGTTTCAGCGTCCCCAACATGTATCGTCTTTCGGAGGAGGAACGCAAATGAGAAAGATTTCCGCGCGGCGCGGTTCCGCGCTTCTGGTCGTTTTGGGCATGCTGGCGTTCATGACCGTCTCGGCCATCGCCTTCGCGGCGTACATGCGCCGGGCGCGTCTGCCGTCCAACTATCTGCGCCGCGCGACGTCTTCGCGCGAACTCGTGAAGGCGGCCCTCGCCCGGGCGATCGACGACATCGACCACGCCGTCAACGACAACCCCCACCCGGGGCTCGGGGAGCAGGCGTGTACGCGCGCCAACACGAATTGCAACGGCTGGGTCGGGCGCGTCTTCATGAATGCGGACATGTCGCGCGCGGGCAAGTCGGGAGATGTCCCCAACGGCGCGGTCGATCCCAGCAACACGGTGTCCGTCCTGTCGCTGGAAGGGCTCGCCTACGTGCCGGCGCCCCTGATGGGCGAGGCGCGGTATTACGGACGCCGCACGCCGACCGCCCAATGGCAGTCGTTCGACTTCGACGCCGGACGCTACGCCTATCTCGCGCTGGACGTGTCGGACTACCTCGACGTCAACCGCCTGTTCGCCGGCGAGCCGCGCTCCTCCGCCGCGAACACCCGCATCACGCTCTCCTACCTGTTCGACAAGGTCGAGGAAGGGGAGGACTGGGACAAATTGCTGAAGGGCGCGGCGCAGGCGCGGAAAGTCGACGGCGATCTGAACATCACCTTCGATGCGAATCTGCCGCCGCTGACCTCGGTCGCGGACCTCTCCCTCGCGCTGGGGACGAATTCCTGCGGTCCGTTCAAGTACGGTCCGTTCAAGAGCTGGTTCTACGAATATCTGCAAGGCAACGGGCAGTTGACGGTGGACAAGCAGGATAGCAAGTGGAATCCGCTCCTCATGCCCCTCGTGACGGACGGCTGGTTCCCGACGAACGACATCCACAAGGCGGACGACGCGTACGCGGGAGCCTGGAACGGCAACGCCCAATCCTTCGATTTCGCCGCGGGCGACATACCCAACAGTTTGGACTCGCTCCTCGGGGACTACAATCGCAGCATCTGGAACTCTTACCTCGGTCTTGTGGGCTTTGCCGCGCTGTGCGACTATCTCGACCCGGATCGCGTCCCGACGTCGCTCGCCATCCCGACGGTCGAGCGCGCGCCGATGATTTGCGGCTTCCAGATGATGCCCATGTCGGGCAAGATGAATCTGTCGCGCGATCCGGTCGACGACAAACAGGTCGTGCTGCGGCTCCCGGAAGGTGATCCTGCACCGGCCACGCCTCCGACGAAAGCTACGGATACGCGCAAGGTCACGGCGACGATTACATACCGTCTCGCGATGGATCAACTGCTGCAAACGCCGGGCGGGGCGAAGGCGGTCGCCGCGTTCCCGTTCGCCCACAAGGACGAGCGGGACGCCACCGGCTGGACGATGGATGGTCGCTTCGCGTTTTTCCTGACGGACGGCGTGCCCTCCCTGCGGACGGGGAACGCCGGCGGCGTATTGCGTCTCGACAAGGATATTCCAGACAGCCAACTGACGGCGGACGGCGTGATGAGCATGAAAATGAACGACACGCAAGTTTCGTTCTCCGCGCCCACGGCGGGCGATCCGCTCCAGGGGACGGTCAACGACCAGGCGACCTTGAACTTCAGCGGCGCGCAGGTGGCGGAGGCCTTGTCGCAGATTGCCTTTCTCACGGTCATGTATACGTGGACGCAGAAGGCGGAATCGACCGGACGTCCGATGCTGGGCCAGCCGGAGACCTACAAATGGGTTCCCGAGTTTACGGATCCCTCCGTCAAGGACGACATTTCCAAGTGCGCGATTACACTGGGTCTGCCGATTTTGAACGCGGACGGGAGTGTCGCGCACAAACGGTCCACCGTCTGGACGGGGAGCCTCCCGCTGGGCAAGCTGCAGTTGAACGCGGCGGTTTGGCTGCGGGTCCTTGACAAGGACGGCAATGTCGTGGACATGGTGCCGGCGTGCGTGGACGACGACAAGATCCAGAATCCGAATATGGCCGGTAGCGACGAGCATACGGGCGACTTAAGAGCCGCGTTCGGCCAACCGTATCCGTTGATGCTCCTGGATACCGCGGGCTCGAACGCCGGCATGGCGAAGATGCCGCTGTCTTCGCTTGCGGAGCTCAACAAGTTTTGCTCGGAAGGCGTGGATGTCTCCGTCGCGGACAGCGCGTATTTCGTCGCCGATCCGCGCTACAATTACGCGCCGGAGAACTGGTTCCAATCGGAAAGAAATTCCTGCACGCGGGAAGACTGGATAAAGGAGAACGGCGGCGCGTTCGGGAATTCCGGGAACGATATTTTCTTCGCGACGAGCGACGCCGGCTACCTGCAAAGTCCCTATGAGCTCGCCAATCTGCCCCGGGTGACGAAATTGGGTCCCAATAATGGAATCCGTGGCGTTTTGGAGATTCCGGACGGCGAGACGCGGACGTCTCTGCCGAAGAAGAGCCGCCTGGACGCTACCTGCCACGAGGGGCGGTTTTGGAAGAACTACGAACCGATGTTAAACGACCCGGACAACCCGGAATCGAAGGTCAACCTGGAGGCGGACTTCCCGTTCCATGCGAGCTACCAGGGACAGAAGGTGAATCCCTATTCGGACAACCTAGAAGTCCTGCTCGGCGTTTTCGCCAACACCCCGCTGGACTGGAAGCGCGCTGCTTCCACGAACGTTTCTGACAAAGTCAGCGAGTGCGCGGCTGATTATTTTGGCGACGTCTCGGGCTTCAACGCGAAATATGCCTGGTCCGAGGCCAATTCGCAGGAGCCCGCCGCGCAGATTTCGCGCGCCGAGCTGAAGAAATTCGCCGACAAGTTCCGCGGCCAAGTCCTGACCAACTGCATCTACAACGCCTCCAAGTCCTGGGACCGTGTATTGGCGGACTTGATGAATAACAAAGACCCTGCCAACCCTGCCATTCAGGATGACGACTCCGACAAGCAGGACTATAAAGACCCTGCCAAGTTGGGCGGCATCGACCTCGGCAATGCACGGCTCTACAAGGCGGATCGCGAATTCCTGTACGGTTTCTGGCGCGAGTGCTTCGCGGTGCGTCAGCAGCTGTTCCTCGTCTTCGTGCGGGCGGAGCCGCTCATGATGGGCGGCGAAGCGGTGGGGGCGACCCCGCCGCAGCTGGGCGGACGCGCCGTGGCGCTCGTCTGGCGCGATCCGAATCCGGTCGGGAATACCGGTACGGACTGCCCGGGCTATCCGCACCGGACGCGCGTGCTTTTCTACAAAAATCTGGAGTAAGACATGAAAAAAGCGTTTACGTTGGTCGAACTTCTCGTCGTCATCGGCATCATCGGCATCCTGTCCGGCGTTCTGATCGCCTCGTTCTCGGGCTCGTCGGAGTCCGCCCGCGCGGCGAAGTGCCTGACGAACCTCAAGAATCTCGCGAGCGCGAGCCAGCTCTACGCTTCCGCGAAAACGTGGCTGCCGCAATCCAGTTCAAGCACCTATCTCTCCGACGACGGCGAACACTACTACGAAACGCCGGGTTGGGTGAGCTGGCTGTCCAGCGGAATGTTCCCTTCGCAGTCCGAAGTCTGGGGAACGGAAATCAGCACCTACCACGAAAGCGAGACGGACCGCATCTACAGCCTGACGAACGGCGTCTTGTGGAAGTACCTGTCGGGGACGAGTTCGGCCTACGTCTGCCCGGAGCATGTGGACGCGGTCGCGCCGGCGTTCCGTCCGCTCTGGAGCTACGTGATGAATTCGGGCGTCAGCGGCTGGAAGTACAAGGGCGTCACGCGCGCGGACCGGCGTCTGCTTTTCGCGGAGATGCCCTTCGACGGCACGGTAAACGGCAACTACGCGCCTTCCACCTCCAAATCGAAGTACAACGACTGCGCGCTGCAGCACTGGGAAGGCGACGTCATCGGCTTCAACCACAAGGCCGGCAAGGGCGAAAAGTGCGCCCATGTCGTGTTTGTGGACGGACATGTCGAGAAGCTCCGCCAACCCAAAGACGGCTTGAACGATACGCAGCTCCAGGAGCTGACGCAATGGCTCTGCGAAGGCAAGGACATTTCCTTCGACGGCAAAAAATACGAGAAGTTGGCGGATTGATTCCTGTCCGCGGCGCTTCGCGTCGTGCGGCGTCCGCATGAGGCGGCCGGCAGGACATCCGGGACGAGCGGGACAACCGGGACGCGGCACGGGGTTGCCGCGTTCGTCTTGATATTGTCGCGTTTGCCCCCGCCATTTTACCACTTAACCGGCGAAATACAAGTCCTTCGGTGACTTCTCCCCTTGCCTCGACAGGCGAACCGGCTTCCTCCCGGCAGGACCGGTCGCGGCGACCACGGTCTCCAGGTCAAGAGACCACGGTCTCTGGGGCAAAAGACCGCGGTCTCCGGACCAAAAGACCGCGGTCTCTTGAAGATGTGTCGCCCGCCTGCCCTGAAGATACCCTAATCACCCGTTGTCCGTTCCTTGGATCCGTCCCGGGTCTGACGGGGGGGGGGTTAACCGTGTAGAGAATGTAGGTAATGTAGAATGGGGGACTATCAGTTTTTAGCC
>ERZ808274.971-NODE-971-length-11022-cov-2.763016_pt1 | contig 11022 bp, 11 predicted proteins | sample MGYA00521277_ERZ808274 | MGnify/ENA primary metagenome ERZ808274 (study PRJEB31516, sample SAMN03275597) | gut metagenome | biome: mammalia-associated habitat; material: feces | host: Papio cynocephalus | place: Kenya | collected 2012-07-28 ... | reverse complement strand
AATTGTATGCCATCTCCCAAAACTTCTATTTTTATCAAGTCTTACCCACAACTATACATGAAGCCTCCGAAATTCTTGTATTTCAAGGGTTTATAAAATCATGAAAAAAGATAAGACCTATTTTAGTTGAACGAAGTCGGGGAAGTTGACAATATATACTTACTAGTATTAAAAATATCATTCCACCAACTATGATTTGCGTAATCAAAGACACCACAGTAATGCCCTCAATCTCCTCGATTTTTTTGCAAACAAAAAACATAATTGCTCCGAAACATATATATGGCAAAACATTAAGAATATATTTTTTTATAGGCAGTTCCTTTCTTGTTTTTATTGCCTGATAAGCTAATTCCCCAAACTGTGCTCCCACGGTTCCAATCACCGCTCCCAATGCACCATACACAGGTATAAAAATAGAATTCAAAACAAAATTCAAAACAGATGCTGAAACAGTTGCTGTAACAAAAACACGATCCATATCTTTTGGTAAAAGATACTGATTTCGTAGTATATTAGATGCAGCGTAAAAAACAATTGCAGGTGAAATCATCATTAAAAGTGTTCCACATCTTTCAAATTCTTTTCCATAATATATAACAGAAAAGCTCTTGCTAACTCCCGCTATTCCAAATGCGAGCGCAACTGCAATCAGCATAATATATTTCATAGATTTGTTTATATATGATAAAACCTTATCGTCGCTTCCTGACGCTCTAAGATTCGAGACTCGTGGTAGCATTACCGCACCTACCGCTCCTGCCGCATTATTTGCTATCGCCACTATTTTTTCAGTGTTTTCATAATATCCAACCTCTGTAGTTGTTGTCATCCACTCAATCATGATTTTATCCATTAAGGTATAAACGCTAACGGCAATCACACTGATCATGAGAACACAATTAGGTTTAAAATGACTTCGAATGATATTCCAATTAGGTTTTTTCCAAGAAACATACTTGAATACAAACGGCCATAAGCATAACTGCCCCATTAATAAACTGAGAGAATTAATCAGAACATAAACCCATGCGTCACCACGCTCTTTCACAAAAACAAATACTGCTATTGTTGTGAGAATTTTTACAACCGCATTTCTTGTGACGATTCCTTTAAAATTTTCCATACCATAAAAGAACCAGCTAATCTCAAACACACTAGAAAGCATATATGGTATTTGGCATAAGCTAACCACTCCATAATTGTCTATACCTGCTATCAGAAGGTATATTATGTACACCATCAATACAATTGATGATGAAATCAGTTGAAAATAATAAAGATTCCAAAATGTAACAGACAAGTTTTCCTTACTGTCTTTATTCTTGGCAATCGTTCTGTTTCCATAGTTTGACATTCCAAGCAGTGCAAATAGTGTAAAATATTTAACTATTGCTGTTGTGACAGAATATGTTCCAAGTCCTTCTGGTCCTAAAACTCTAGAAACATAAGGTGACGTAATAAAAGGGACTATCAAGATCAAGATCTGATAGCTTATATTATAAATTATATTTTTTTTTATACTGCCCATTGAATATTTCTCATTCTTCCTTTATTGATCGTTCAATGATCGAAAAAAATTGATGTTCAACAAGAAATCTTTTCAGTCTATTTTTTTTATTCAAGCTTGCCATCTGTTTCAAATCAACATTTAGGGCATCCAATATCAACCGAAGTTCTTTCTTAGAATTGCCTCTTTTCAATAAATTATAAACTATATAATAATATCGCTCCATTATAGAATTTTCTATTTCATTCATATAATTTATTGAACGATCTTTCACCATTGACTGCATTTTATGATAAATTTTAATTGTATCAATCAGGTATTGATCTTTTGCATTTTTCACTGCTCCACATGGATTGTCGCAATAGTTGTAAATGCAGCAATCATCTACAACTCCAATTTTACAGTTAGTCTGTACATAATCCAAAAGGAAAGACAGATCCTCGCTCGTTCTCATGGAAACAGGGAATTTAAGTTCATATGTATCTATCACGCTTTTCTTAAATATTTTATTCCATGGAGCATTATACCGCTGTGTGAGAATATCCTTTATAGCATTTCCTTTAACAACAGGCAAATTCACACTGTAGTTTTCGCCAATTCTCCTATAAAAGCCAAAAATCATAAGATTCAACTCATCAAGCTCCATCTTTTGGATATTTTCAAGAATTTTACGCACATAGTCACTTTCAACATAATCGTCTGAATCTAAAAATGTAACATATTTACCGTTCGCCACTTTTAGCCCAATATTTCTTGCGGCACTAACGCCCTCATTAGGTTTATCATATAATTTGAGTTGGCTATAGTGGTCTATATAATCATAGATAATATCCATACTATTATCTGTAGAGCCATCATTAACTAGGATTACCTCAACTTTATCATTTAGCTGTGTAACGATACTATCTAAGCATCTCCGTAATTGTTTCGCCGTGTTGTACACTGGAACAATAACCGAAAGAATTATTTGCGAGTTTTGATAACCTTGGCTGGAACCCCCCCCCCACTACAGTATACGACGATACATCGCTGGTTATAACTGCGCCTGCACCTATAACAGCACCGCGATGTACCGTAACTCCCGGCATAATCTGTGCACCATATCCTACCCATACATCGTCTTCGATCGTAATGTCTTTTTCAAATTCTCCTTGGTTTCTTATTAACTCATTCTTATTTTCATAATGGTGAGATGCCGTCCTAAAATGTACATTGTAAGAAATCAAGCAATCATTTCCGATACAAATTTTTGAATTCTCACTAATCGAAAACACACCGCCGTTTATATATGTGTTATCGCCGATTTTCATATTCTGTGGGTTACTAATTTGAACTCCCAGATTAATTCTAGAATTTTCTCCGATGTCCACTTTTTTATACCGACAGTCTTGAATCAATTTTTTTATTCTCCACACCATACTCATAGGTAATATTCTCCTTCGCAGAATCAATCTTTCCAATTCGAGACAAAGCCAAAATAAAGCATAACAGATAGGTCAAAGTACCAGGATCAGCAAACGAATTAGAAGTTGCTGCATACATAAGAAAACAAATCAACATTCCATGTATTAATCCGCTATATTTAATTCCATTAAACGCTCGGCACATTTTTTTATTGTAGATACTCATCAAAGCAACAAACCACGAAATAAATCCCGCAATTCCGTTCTCCATCAACAAAATAATATACGAAATTTCCGCATTTGCTCCTCCCGTATATTGTGAAAAAATCGTCCCCGCATTGTTATAGCCCATTCCCATTATTATATTTTGAATAGGAATACTAAAGAAATTTAAAAGAACATTTACTCTAACCATCATAGAACTGCCTGTTGTATCCCGCATAAAAATGTTGTTATATATTTCTTGAAAATTCAATCCTGTTGCAACAACCACACCGCAGCCAGCAAGAAGGCAAAGTTTTAAAGCCTTTTTGTTCGAAATAAGATAAATCAATATATATATGCTCAAAACAAGTAATGCACCTCTTGAATTTGTCGCAAATATTGCAAATCCCAAAATTGCAAACTGTATCATTTTATGAACATTCCATTTTTTATTATTATTGAGAAGATAGACTTCTCCAATTAAGTAGTACATACCATTAGTCAATGGATGTCCTAAAAAAGCTGTACATCTAAACGGAATACCGTATTTTTGTGCCAAGTAAGTGTTCGGATACCATCCTACAAAATTCATATAATACTCATGAAATAGCAAACTCTTTCCAATAAAATACTCGCAACTTCCAACAGCTGCATTAATTAGTATACAAACATATAGCACTTTTATAAGCCTTATTGCTTTTTCCTTATCTAAGTAGCGGATCATTAGCATGGCACATGCTATAGGCAACAAATAATTATCGAAAACCTTATTGGAAAAAACGCCAAAACCATCGATTGCAAATCGGATTAGAACAGTAATCAACGTACATGCTATAGTTCTACTCCAAAATACCCCCAGTGACTTTATTTTTCCATGTCTTAGCGCAATAGAAAGCATCAATATAATTAAAACATCATATCCCACTATGCTAAGGTTTATCATACCACCAGTATCATATGGCACTCCGCTTATAATTCCATTTTCTTCTTTTGATATGAAAGTCAATAAAATTATAAACACAGAAAATATCGCATCATATTTTTTCACAGACATGAAATACATATTTATTATCAATAAAAGAAACAGTACTACTCCCAACTGTATACTTATCGCCATTTCTCTACCATCACCTTCAAGTTATTGTTCCTCAGTACCCTTGTCTGTACATGCATTTCTACAGATACAGCCATTATATTTTAATCTTATAGTATCTCTGTAAGTTACAAATCGAAATATCATTCATACTATTTCCAACGTTGGTTTTCATCAATGCCTGTTTTTGCGACGAAACGATTGTAAACCATTCCTTTGAGTTCGGATATACTTTCACCGCTTTATATCCATTAACAATGCCAAGTGCTTTTAGCCACAAATCATCTGCTGTTGGACATAATTCTTTGATTTTTTCAAAATCAAAATCTACATTATCAAAATATTTCGGAGGATATAGCACACCTCCTACTCCAATAGGAACTAACAAAATATCTGGTCCCATTTCATCTTGGGAAAGGCCAACCCAATCTGAATACGGAGCGATCACTTCTCCATTCAGTACCATCTTATGTGCTCGATAACAGCATACGCAATTGGGGTATTTAATGTATGTCTTTATTAAATCATACAGCCAACTTTCTGGATACAATGTGTCATCATCAACAGTAACAATTATATCTTCTTTAAACTCTTGTGCAGTATAAAACACTTTTTTATATGATCTAAGATCTTTACAATATCTAATTTCAAAGTCCTTTCCGACCAAATCAAGTAGATTTTGGGGAACTCCAGTGCCATCTGGAAATTGAGTATCTGCCAGCCATAAAATAACCTTATCGGCTTTTAAAGATTGACGCAAAAGACTATTAATACATAAGTGAACTTTATCAATTCGTGCTGGAAACGATGTAAGTGACACAATAACTTTATGGTGGCACATTTCAGAAGCATAATTATCGTCCAACTTAATTTTACTAAATTTGCAATACGCAGGATATGCATAGTTTGCAACTCGACCCAATACGCGATTAATGTATATTTGCTTCTTGTCTGCTACCGCCCACGGCGTCACTCCTTTATAAAAAAAATCCAGCATAATTTTTTACCTCACTTTACTTTGCACTCGTTTCATCAATCTTTTTATTTCGAACAGCTTTTCCTCTTTAAAATGCGTTATAACCATTCTTTCTTCACTTGTCACATAATTTGGCGCAACAAAGAAATACTTTTCGTAGTTTATATTCTTATCTATTTTTATTTCCCGCTTCTGAAAATGTGCACACAGCACTTCTCTGCTTGTATCATTTGCTTTTAAGGCTAATTTTCCCTCTTTATATTCAAAATATAGATTCTTGTACTTTGGCATTCTGTTAATTTGAAACTTTCCATAGTTCACATTTATGTCGGCACTGCACACCTCGTCATAAATTTCAATGCCATTCAGCTTCATAATCTGTGAGATCCCGCCCCCACAATGTCCAGCCCACTCGTCATAACAACAGGATGCTTCATTTTGAAATACACTTTTCCAATCCTGACATCCGCACAAAGGTAATGCTCTGTAAAATGTGTTAACCTCTGGTGTGTTTTTGTACACGCTACAATGCCCTCTTGAAAAAATCCTTTTATAACTTTTCAGCACATCATCTGTGATGAATTTTCGGATGTCGCCCCATATTAGGTCAACATCACAATGCCCCCAATACTCATAATCTTTGAGGTACTCTGCAAATATTTCTCCAAAAGCGGGTCTAAAATCACAGAACTTATACGGAGCTTTAATCGCTAAAGGAAAGTTATACTGTCTTTGGAACAGTTCTTTCATTTCTTGAAACTCCATGTAAAACACTTTTACATTATCAGGATATGCATAATAAGTTTTATCATCTGTAAAGATAAGAAAATCTATACTTGGATTCCACCTACAAGATTCAAGCCATAGCTGAAAATACGCTGGAAGACTCCCCCCCCCCCACGGAATCACAAATGCGATTGATTTCATTTTATAGTTTTCCTCCTTTTCACTTTTTATACACTCTTCTATATGACTCCATGAACAAATCTGCTAGTGCAGCCCATGTATAATGATTATCAATCGTATCATGTGCAGCCTTCTTCATAGCATTTATTTCTTCAATTGGAGTCTCAGAAACTATTTTTGCCCATTCGCTTGCTTTCTTATTTTCGAGGACATATCCATTTCTACCATTGTCAATTAATGTACTTGATCCTCCATTGTTTGTCGTCAGCACAACTGTTTTATAGTACATAGCCTCCAGAAGTACCATTCCAAAAATTTCGTACTCCGTTGGAAGTAAAAAGAAATCTGCTAATCTATAAACCCCAGATAAATATTTTTGCTCCATTTTTTCTTGATATACAATGTCATCTTGTATTCCCAGGCTTGCCGCATAACTCCAGCATCTATCAATATACTCCTTGTCACCGGTGCCAATCATATATAAAGTAGCATTAATATCTCTTTTTACAATTTCAGAAAAGATCTCAAGTATAAATGGAATGTTGCGTCTTTCCTCAAAACGACCTATATACAGAATTTTAATCTTTTTATCCTTATTCATCGTCAAAAAGAGTGGCTCATTACAATCAGTTTTTCCGCTTGATAACATCTGCGTATCTATTCCGACACCGACTGTTTTTACATTGGATGTCTTTATACCCTTGCTTTCAAGAAAGTCCTGCGCCAACCTGCTTTTTGTTATAAAGTTAGTTTCCAGATTTAGATATCGTTTTAGAAAAAGCTTATCAAACACAGAGCACATCAAATTATATCGCTTGTTAAACGATGCATAATATGGTCCGTGATAAATGATATGTTTGCTCGGATACTTTTTTGCAAGAATCCACGACTGCATTTGATTGTACTCTGCTGTTTGCAGCACATCATACCTTGCAAACAAATTATCGCATCCGGTGTATACGGTATTTTTCAATGCAGTTTTACCGTGTCTATAAAAGACGGTTACTTTTCCGACGTTATCTACAGAAAGGTTAACTTCTTTTTCCTCTTTGTCAGTCCAAAAGACGATGTCACAAATATTGCCCTTACGAACCAAGGCTTTTGCAAGGCCAACCTCTTGTATGTTATATGTATTTTTTTCAACATCCATATAGCTAGGATAGTTTCTAATAATTAATATTTTCATATTTTTCCTCATACTCGTGCGAATTCGATTTCATCAAAAGCCTTGAAAACTATATTCGACGGACATTTTCTATTAATGCTTATTCGACACGGCTTGCAATCTATAGCCTATTGTCTTCCAGCCCTTGTCGATTCCGAGTTCCATTTTCTTAAAGAAATAAGAAATCACCAAATCAATTACTAAAAGCACACACAAATTTCCAGCAACATCGTGCAATCCATATATAATCGGTTGCATAAACTTATAAATAAGCCAGCTGTGCGTCAACCACATATATGTGCTATTCTTCCCCAAGAAAAATAAAACTTTTCCAGCAGAGCCATTAATGGGCACGCTGCAAAATGCGGCTATAAAACACGGAATGATAATTGGAAGATAAAATGACTGTGGAATGCTACTAAATATTAAGCCCCAAGTAAATATGCCTACAATTCCAAATTTCTTTACAAGTGGCCTATTAAATATCTCCAATTTTTTGCAGATATATCCGCTGATAAAGATTGGTTGCTTAATTAAAAATGTATATGGTATCCACTCGATTGTGTTTATTTTTTCAGCTGTTGGAATTATAACTTTCATCGCATATCCTGAAATCATCAAGACACCAGAAATCAACACCAGCAGTTTCTTATTATCAATAATCCCTGTACGCTTTAAAATTCGTGCATAGATTTCAAGCAGAACATAAAGACAAACGAACCACCATTCACCGCAGTAGGTAAAATAAAATCCTGATAAATTCAAAATAAACTCCCCTGCGTTAAATTTTAATTTTCCAAAATATAAAGCTAATGGAAAAAAGACAATTAAAACCAGCCACACTTTCTTGTAAAGGTTCCAGATTGTCTGAAAAAGCGGTTTAGGGTTGTTCTCTTTAATCGCATAGCCATATCCGGCTATGAAAATAAATATAGGCACACATATACTACTCAGCGTAAGAAGGAATTGCGTTACCCCCCCCATAACTCTGTATAGTAATTACCGTTTTGGATAAGATTATCATGTCCATATAAGTGCAGCCAAAACATAAATATTATTGCTACACCTTTGAGCTGTACGCTTTTCTCCTTGTTAAATCTGTCCACTATTACTTCGTCTCCATCTGCTGTGCAATATCAGCGTCCACGATTTCCTCGCCGGTCTTATGCTTCAGCTGCTCTTTAGATGCCTCACTCAGACCATTGTTAATCACACAGTTCATATCACAGGTGCTGCACTTGTCCAGTTCATCTTTTGTGACTTTTCCATCACGGTAGTCACAGCAAATCTTCAACTCATACATGCTGTACGGATGTTTAGTGAAGAGTGCCTTGAACTTGTGAACCAGAACCCAGGTAGCAGGCTTCCAGATGTATTTGTGCATAGCCGGGGAAACACTACCGATCATCCAGCAGTCACGGTCGCAGCAGCGAACCTTCTTGCGGACTTCCTCGGCCTGCGGGCTGTTCCACAGTTCGTCCCAACTCTGGGTGTTCAGATTACCCATAACCTCTTTATCCTTAGTGCCATTGCAAGGCATAACATCGCCATACGGGTCGATGAAGAAGGTATCAAAACTCATATCGCAAGGCAGCAGACGCTTCTGGCCGTAGATGTAGTTGATCAGTCCGTGGTTAAAGTATGCACGGAACCACTTCTTCGGGCTGTTGCTGCGGAGCAGTTCATTAACCAGATTTTCAAAGTTCTTTGCGACCATCGGACGGTCGTGGATGATATTTTTCGCCTCCACAAAGTAGAAGCTGTTGTGCAGAGAAGCAGTTGCAAACTCCATGCCCATCTCATTAGAGATCTTGTACAGAGGGACTAGGTCAGGAGCGTTCTTATCCTGAACCGTCATGCCGAAACCAACGTCCTTCATGCCCATCTCACGCAGCTTCTTCAGCGTGCCATAGCCACGCTGGTAGCCGTTCTGCAGACCACGGATCTCATTGTTGGTCTGCTCCAGACCTTCGATAGAGATACGGATACCGATCTGCGGAAATTCTTTGCACAGGTCAACGATACGGTCGGTGAAGAAACCGTTGGTCGAAATGACAATACGATCAGACTTCTTATACAACTCGCGTACGATATCCTTCAGGTCGGTACGGATGAACGGTTCACCGCCGGTGATGTTGGTGAAGTACATCTTCGGCAGCTTCTTAATGGTTTCAATGCTGATTTCCTCTTCCGGCTTGGACGGTGCTTTGTAACGGTTACACATAGAGCAACGTGCATTGCAACGATAAGTGACGATGACCGTACCATTTAACTTCTTTTCTTCAGACATGATTAACTCTCCTATTGTTTACTCTCTCTTTTAAGAATGTTTCGATTTTATTTAAGAACCACTTAGCACATACCGAGAACACAACTGAACCGCAGATAACTGCAATTGCTGTGAAGATATATGCCAGCAGGCCATTTCCAAATAGATGAATGAGGTGTAGCTTTTCAAGCACACGATAAATTACCATATGGCACAGGTAAATCTCGAAGCAGATACCGCCAAGAAACTTGGCAACTGGATTGACCAGTGCCCCCCCCCGTTCTACAGCCGAGTGTATAGACCAGTGCTGCCACACAGAAGATCAACATTGTGAGCGTAGAACCGCCTACTGCAAAATAGGCAACTGTGGCAATCAGCAGAATCGCTCCGGCGATGAACTTGTGCTTCGATGCAAACTCAGCCAGTTCCTTCCGATAAAGGAAGATCAAACCACCAGCAATGAAATAAATTGCATCATAGACAATATTGCCTCTTCCTGCGCTGAAATAGGAAGAACACAGCCAGTTAAACACCAGAGCCGCAACCGCTACTCCCCATGCTCTCTTCTTGTTTCCAATCAGGAAGCAGAAGAACGGGAACAGCATATAGAACACAAAGATAACTGCCAATGTCCAACTTACGCCAATTACAGAAATTTTTGCATTCGGCAGGAGCCCCTGACATAAGGTCAAATTTGCGAATACTTCAAACAAGGATTCTCTACTCGGTGAAATCACAAAATCTAATGCACAAAGCATTGCAAAATACGTCCAGATTTTGATGTACCGCTTCTTGTAGAAATCCTCTACGCTGATCTTCTGGTCAATTATTCTCTGGTAATAGCCACAGCACATAGCAAAGCCGCTGACCATCATAAAGAGGAAAACGAGGTTTGTGAAAGACGGAATAAATTGGTTAAATACAAAGCCTCCAATTTCGTATTTTCCATTCGATAATACATGCATCAGAGCAATTCCAATAATGGCATATGCCTTCAGACCATCTATTCCCTCATATCGTTCTTTTTGCATATCCACCTCTTAATCGCGCTGGAAAATGTCGCGTGTATAAACCTTTTCTTTCACATCATCCAGACACTTGTCATAGCGGTTTGCGATGATGGCATTGCTCATTTCCTTAAACTTAGCCAGATCGTTAACCACCAGACTGCCAAAGAAAGTGTCACCATCTTTCAGAGTCGGTTCATAGACAATCACAGTTGCGCCCTTGGCCTTAATACGCTTCATGACACCTTGGATAGAACTCTGACGGAAGTTGTCACTGTTACTCTTCATGGTCAAACGGTACACGCCGATGGTCACAGACTTCTCATGCTTCTCATCGTACTCATTGTCCTCGTCATAGCCGTAGTAACCAGCCAGCTTCAGTACGCGGTCGGCGATGAAGTCTTTACGGGTTCTATTACTCTCAACAATAGCTTCAATCAGATTTTCCGGCACATCAGCATAGTTCGCCAGCAACTGTTTGGTATCTTA
>ERZ808274.967-NODE-967-length-11056-cov-14.113990_pt1 | contig 11056 bp, 10 predicted proteins | sample MGYA00521277_ERZ808274 | MGnify/ENA primary metagenome ERZ808274 (study PRJEB31516, sample SAMN03275597) | gut metagenome | biome: mammalia-associated habitat; material: feces | host: Papio cynocephalus | place: Kenya | collected 2012-07-28 ... | reverse complement strand
GCCTTCAAGGCACAGCAGGACAAAGGGTACAAGACCTTCCGCGCCTACCTGTGGAATATAGACCTCCCCTAACCCCTCCTGCGGGGTCCCCACAAGCCCGTGGGCGAAGTGGGGTGCTCTCGAAGGAGGGGGACGCGGAGCGGGTACCCATAGTAAACACAATCTATTAACTTTCTAATTCACAGACCATTCTCTGTAAGCCCCTCCCTTGGAGGGGTTGGGGAGGTCCCAATCTTATGGCTCACATCACTTACATCGACCCCGTGAAATCCGTCTCGGGGAAACTCTCGAAGAAGAGTACCGTCACCTTTATGGTACGTCAAGCCGCAACGTCGAATGCGGTCATGTTGCAGAACCCCAACTACACCCATATCCGCGGCAGGCGCACCACCGCCCCGTCGCAAACGGAGATAGCCTACCGCGCCCGCTTCGGACAGATATGCCAAGCCACCACCGCACGACTGCTGGACGCCTCCAAAACAGCCGCCGACATCGCTGCCTTCAAGGCGCAGACACAGTACAAAACCCTCCGTCAGTACGTATGGCACCAGTGCGCCGAGGAGATAGCGTAACCCCCGTTCTCCGCTAATCGCCGTGTGACATCGGGTCACCGTTAATTGCCGTTAATTGACCGTTAATCCGTTAAAGGGTCTTTTGCTCCATTAATGCCCATTAAAATCCCATTAAAAAGCAGAGCAGATAATGCAATTAACGATAAATTAACGGCAATTAACGGAGACCCTCATTTTACTTTGGCTATGAAATACTTTCAATTGATATTGGCGGCAGGGTTGGTCTTCTTCGGCTGCGCATTGCTCACGGCGGGGATTGCCATTCCCCCTGCGGGGGTGATAGACAGCAGCGTGCTGGTCGCCTTCGGCGAGATACTCACCTTTGCCGGCAGCCTCATCGGCATCGACTACCATTACAGGTACAAGACCCCCTCCTCTCCCCCTTCAAAGGGGGAGGGTGCAGAGTAGGACTCTCAGTCTCCGTTAATTATCGCGGGGCACTCGTTCTCCGTTAATTGCCGTTAATTGACCGTTAATTTTTTACTCCATTAATGCCCATTAAAAGACCATTAAAAAAAGCAAAGCAGATAATGCCATTAACGACCAATTAACGGCAATTAACGGAGAATGAGACCTGATAATGCCTTTTAATGGAACTTTAATGAGATTTAATGGAGAAAATTAACGGCAATTAACGGAGACAATACACGATAATGCCATTAACGACCAATTAACGGCAATTAACGGAGAATGAGACCTGATAATGCCTTTTAATGGAACTTTAATGGGATTTAATGGAGAAAATTAACGGCAATTAACGGAGACAATACTCAATAATGCCATTAACGACCAATTAACGGCAATTAACGGAGAATGAGACCTGATAATGCCTTTTAATGGAACTTTAATGGGATTTAATGGAGAAAATTAACGGCAATTAACGGAGAATGAGACCTGATAATGCCTTTTAATGGAACTTTAATGGGATTTAATGGAGAATACAGACAATCTTTTATACGGAAAACTATGATTTTGAAACTGATACGCAAGCAGCCGCAGGGCAACGCCATCCGCGGCGAACTGTACATAGACGGCGTTCTATGGACAAAGGTGCTGGAAAGAAAAGGCGTGGAGATACTCGCACTGTGGTACACCGTCAGCGTGACCATGTCCCCTAAGTTCCGCCGCCTGCTGCCGATAGTGAACAGCGTACCGGGGCGGTCGGGGATACGTTTCCACGTCGGGACAAAGCCCGAGCACTCCGCGGGGTGTATCCTCGTCCCCAACCGCGAGATAGAAAACCGACTCACACAAACCCTCTTACAAGCCCAACAACGACATGAAACGATTTATCTGGAAATCATTGACCCCAAGGCTCCCGCTCCTCTGTATGGCGTGCCTTGTCCTAAACGGCTGCAAAACCCAGACCTCAGGGACCCCCTCCGTCTCCCCCTTCAAAGGGGGAGAGTGCAGAGCGGAGAACAGGATGGCAGCAAGGGCATGGCAGGATAGCACGTACCACTATGTGCGGGACAGCGTGGTGGTGTATGTGGGAAGACCTCCTCTAACAACAAGACCCCCTCTAACTCCCCCCTCTAGGGGGGAGAACTCAGAACATCGGAATCCCCCTCCTGCGGGGTCCCCACAAGCCCGTGGGCGAAGTGGGGTGCTCTCGAAGGAGGGGTTAGGGGAGGTCTTGGAACTGGGGAGGTCGCACTACCACACCGAGTATCGTGACCGAGTGGTTACAAAGACCGATACTGTCTTTTGCGACCGCGAGGTGCAGATACAACTACCGCCCGAGAGGTATGTCCCCCGGACGGTACGATGGTTGGCTTGGGCAGGCGTTCTCGCCCTCTTCGCCCTCCTCCTGCGACTGCTGTGGAGACTGAAAGGTTAAAAGAACTCTAATCCCTAATCCCTAACCCCTAATCTCTAATCCCTAATCCCTAACCTCTAACCCATGGATTGCTTTGACAATACGCAATAGTTCCCATTTGTTTTTGGTGCCCCATCGGACTCTTATTTCACCTCCGTGCCGGTGAGGGTGTACATCTTGCCGTTGCGCTCGATGAGGACAGTGCCGTTGCGCAGCACCTTGCGGGCAGGGGCGGTATCTGCGGCAGAGGGGTGAGAGAGGTCTGTGCTTACGTTGGAATAGTTCTTCACCAGGCGGACTGCGTACCCGTAGAGACTACCTTTTCCATATTTCGAGAAACATGAATAAGAACTGAAACTCATGTAATACGCTTCGTCTGAGGCGGCAGGCGTAGCAGACCAGTAAAAGCCGTAGTACTGCACGCTGAACACAGACGCCCCGTAGCGGCTACCCGAGGCAGGCAAAAAAACAGCACCCGCAGACTCTAACAACTGCCAATCACTAAAGGTGAAAGTTTGGTAATCGGCATACGCCTGAACGCTATATGTACCTGCCAAACCCGACTTGAACGTTACACCCGCAGGGCATGTCCAATTGTCGGGGAGCAAAACAAGACCATTGACATACTTGCTACCATCGGCATTGAGATTGATACGTGCCGCACCTGCAAGGTTATAGGCATTGGTACGTCCGGATAGAAGGTAACCCCATTCGTCCTTTGTCAATGTACGCCATGTGTCAGGAATGTCCGTGCCGATAGTATTCTTGCCCCAATCCACAAAGTCGCCCGAGTAATCCGTCTCGTCTGCGGATGTACTAACGCCCCACTTGGCACTGCCGGTACTACCGCTCCAACCGAACAAGTCTATCTTATCGGCTAAAGCAGTACCATCTTTGTAATAATAGCCAAAATTGGTATCTGTCTGCTCGGTACCGCCATCCACATTGTCCGTACCCAACATATCATACTGCTGTTCCGCAAATGCCCACGTCTGCGTGCTTTGGGTGTATTGCAGGTTGCCTTTGGCGAAGGTGATTTGCTTGCCCTCGGCTACCGTGAACGGCTTGGCTACATAGGCAGACTCTGCCTCTTCTTCTGTAGCGCAGTTCTTCACTAGGCGTACTGTGTGCCCTACATAGCGGTTATTGTTACAACCTGTATCCGCTTGTCTCGATGTAGTATATTGATAGTTTGCATAACTTGCACCGTTAGGAGTAGCAGACCAATAGTAACCATTGCTCTGTATGTCTATAACATCCGCTCCGATTCGTAGACTCGAAGCCGGCAGGAATACGGCACCGGAAGACTCCAATTTCTGCCAATCAGAGAGTGTGAGTATTTGGTAATTGGCATAAGCCTGCACGCCCTCTTTATTGGCAAAGCCCGATTTGAACGTTACGCCCGCGGGGCAAATCCAACTATCCGGCAAAAGAACAAGACCATTTGCATATTGGCTACCATCCGCATTAAGGTTGATACGCGCTACACCCATAAGGTTCTTCGCATTGGTACGATACTTGAGTAAATAAGCCCATTCAGCCACATCCAAAGTGTACCAAGTGCTACCATCACCGATATTCGTTCCCCAATCCACGAAATCACCACTGTAATCCGAATATGACTGCGAGGTGCTGATGCCCCACTTGGCGGAGCCTGTACTGCCACTCCAGCCGAACATATCTATCTTGTCGGCAAGAGCACCATTACTTACATTGGCTTCACCAATCATATCATACTGATGTTCCGCAAACGCCCAAGTCTGTGTGGATTGCGTGTACTGCAGGTTGCCTTTGGCGAAATATACCTGTTTGCCGTCCGAAACGGAGAACCTGCCCGCGATAGCATCAGCGGGGGCTTGTGCGCTTGCGCCTGCAATGGCAACTATTGCCAATGCGAGAGAATGTAAAATCTTTCTCATTGTCGTATTAAAATTAGTTGTTAATAGATTCGTTAGTTTTAGAGTGAGAGTCTCCGTCAAAAGGCAGTTCCTGTGCAGGGGTGTCCTCGATAGGACGGATATAGTCGGCTGCCCGCTGTGAAGATATCACCGAGCGTCCGAGACGTTGCTCCAAGTCGGTACGGGCGTTTCGGGCTACCTCACCACCTGCCTGTGCTGTCCGTGTGGTTTGCGCGATACCCTGCGGGTTGCTCTGACGCGACAACTCCGTGGTAGCCACCTCGGCGAGGGTGTTGAGTGCCAGTTCCACATTGGTCATATTGTCGCGCAAGTTTTCTTTGGTCAAGCCTTTGTGGCGTTTGTATTCGCCGGTGGTCATACCGCTCCATACTTTGGTGAGGACATTGGTGAGCAGGGCAAAGTCTCTCTGCTCATGTATGCCTGCCCGCTTCCATTCGTCGGTCAGTTCCTTGCGCATCTCGATGGAGCGCATGCGCTCGTTAATCCACTTGTCGGAGTAGCCCTGTCGGCGATAGTCCTCAACTGCCATTTGGAACGTGAGTTCGGGGTCGATGATTTGGTCGATACGCTGTGCTCCCACGTTGGCAAGCCACTGTTTTACCGGCTCTGCTTTCTTGGACGGAATGGATTGTATGAGGCGGAAGATACCCTCTAAATCAGCGGCTTGCACTTGGCGGTTTTTCCCGTCGGCAGCGCGCATTCGAACAGGGGTACAAATTGTACCCCACTTCGAATCCAACTCGGGGTCACGCGCACGCATACGCTTGATATACTGTTTCACATCGGTGCTGTCCGTAAGGATTTGCACAATATCGGCAATAGAGAAATAGTACTTCTCTTCCTGCTCGTTCCACATAATGCGGACATTCTTGTCGTCAAAGACTTGTATGACAGATTCGTTTGGCATAAGACTATTTTATTGTTCTTGCGGTTAATAAGCCGCATATTTTGCGGCTGACAATCCTCATGCGAAGAGATCCACCTCGTCTGCCGGCACCTTGTTGCCTTCGGTGTCGGTGGTGATGTTGGTGGTGTCGGTTGACGTGGTGTATTGCAGGTTTCCCCTCGCGAAATTCACGTAGCGGCTCTCCAATACGCGGAGCGCTCCGTCAACCGCCCCCGCAGGCACCGCAGCGGCAGTCTGTGCCGTGGCTATCACTACCATAGCCACTGCACAAATGGAGGTAAGTAAATGTCTGTTCATACGTTTGGTATTAAGTCAGTTTATTCTTATTCTTCGCCGAAGTATTGTCAGACTTCGGTTATATTTCAGGGAACATATTGTATTTGTCAAACAAACGGCAGGTTATGGTCGCAAAGCCGCCAGCGGAATGATATGCACACCATCAGGGCGCGTATAAGCCATCGGTCCACCGGTAAGGATAATCTTCAGGTCGGGTTCACGAAGAGGCACTTGCTTCTCACGGGCATTGTATTCCCGAATCAGCCTGTGCAACTCGCACAGGTGTGCTGCCCCCTCTTCTATCTCACGGCTTCCCAACTTGCACTCTATCAACGCATATCGCTCGTCCTCCAAATGCAACACTATGTCCGCCTCCAAGCCATATCGGTCGTGGTAGTACGAGACACGGCTGTTGAAATCCGCCGTATAGGTTTTGAGGTCACGAATACACATCTGCTCGAAGATAAAGCCAAAGGTGTTGAGTTGCGTCTCCAATGCCCGAGCGTTGGTGTTCATAGCCGCCACGGTGATAGACGGGTCGACAAAGCACCGCTTGGGAGCACTGCGCAATGCTGTTTTGCTACGGAGAGCAGGGCACCAGGCATCCATATCCTGAATGACAAACAAGCGTTCCAACGCCCTTACGTAGTCGTCAAACGTGTCCATGGATATATCAATATCACCGCCAGCCGTCACATCCGCCAGGATATTCGTCTTTTTGGCTAATGTGCTGATATTCCGTGCATAGGAACGCAGGATTTGCCGAGCCACCTTCGGGTTGCGCTGTTTCTTGTCGATAGCAGATATATCCTCATCGCATACCGTATTGACGTAGTCATTCGCCACCATCATCGCTGCTTTGTCGCTCAATTGGAGTGTTACAGGCCAGCCGCCACGACATGCCACACGTATCAGGTCGGGTATATCCAACTTACCCGCAGCACCATCAATATCGAGGTGCGGGTTGTCGAATAGTCCGCGCATAGATACCTCACCTGTTGAGTCATGGGACTCCCAGAGGCTCATCGGGTACATCTTCATGCGTGAGATACGTCCCGTTCCTGTGTGGTGTACTTTCGACTTATCCACCGTGTTCGACCCTGTCAGGATATACTGCCCGGGCTTACCTCCGCTATTGTCTATAGCAGTGCGCACAGCATCCCACAGCACAGGGGCGTCTTGCCATTCGTCTATCAGTCGCGGTTGTTCGCCATGCAGCAGCAACGATGGTTTGGTTTCCGCCGTCGCCATATAGTTAGCCACCATGTCAGGGTCGTGCATCTTAATCACACTCTTGGCATACTGTATGGCGGTGGTGGTCTTCCCCGTCCACTTGGGTCCCTCAATCAATACCGCACCGAATGCCTCTAATCGCTCTTGCAGCATGCTGTCTGCTACTCGCTCAAAATACTTCATAATCTAAATTATTTAATATGCTGCAAAGATACTAATAATAAACTGACTACACAAACAAATCGGCATTTTTGCGGCATTTCAATCGGTATTTTTGTGGCATTTCAGTCGGTACTTTTGCTATAACAGATACCCTTCTCTATGCTTACTCCACCTCTATGCCCGTGAGGGTGTAGGTCTTGCCCCCGCGCTCTATCAGCACTTGTCCGTTGCGGAATACTTTGCGGGCGTGGGCAGTCTCTGCGGCAGAGGGGTGAAAGATGTCTGTGCTTACATTGGAATAGTTCTTCACCAACCGCACCGACTGACCGAGGCTGCAATCGAACCAACCGTTCGCGAACGCGTTCCACGAGCCGAAGTACACGTACCCCGCGCGGTCCGTATCGCCGGGAGTAGCCGACCAGTAGTAGCCGACCGACCCGACATTGCCTACACTCGAGCCGCGGTGGAAACCCGCACAGGGCAGGAAGACCACACCTGCAGACTCCAATTGCGAGAACTGGCTCGCTGTATAGACATTGGCGGAGTAGTCCGACTCGCTGAAATTCTTGTAGGCATCAGACATATTGCCATCGCCCAAAATACTGATTGTCAGTCCGGCAGAAGCAACGAAATCAGCAGGCAGAAGCATAAAGCCCAAGGTGCCATTCACCTTTGCCATTGTCCAACGGGTATGCATAAACAGATACTGCCACTCATCTATGGTCAGGGTGCGCCATGTGTCAGGAGCGTCTGTGCCGATAGTGTTTGTACCCCAATCCGCAAAATCACCACTATAATCCGAATGGGACTGCGATGTACCAATGCCCCACTTGGCTGTTGCAGTACTACCACTCCAACCGAACAGGTCTATCTTGTCGGCAAGGGTGCTACCATTTACATTGGCATCGCCAAGCATATCATACTGATGCTCTGCAAATGCCCATGCCTGCGTGGATTGCGTGTACTGCAGGTTACCGCCGGAGAAGGTGATTCGTTTGCCTTCGGCTACCGTGAACGGCTTGGCTACATAGGCAGGCTCTACTACTTCTTCCTGTTTGTCCTTCACCAGACGGACTGCTAGCCCGTAGTTGCGATCGTAGTTGCTCGCGTACGCTCCGTCCGAGTTGAAGTTGAACTCGAGTGCGTAGCCCGAGTCGTCAGGCGTAGCAGACCAATAGTCGCCGTAGTACTGCATGTAGCGCACATTCGACCCGAGGCGGAGGCCTGAAGCAGGCAGGAAAACAGCACCGGCGGCTTCCAACTTCTGCCAATCTGCAAGAGTGAATGTCTGGTAGTCGGCGTAAGCCTGCACACTATTCGTATCAAAGAAACCCGACTTGAAGGTTACACCTGCAGGACAAGTCCAGTCGTCAGGTAACAAGACAAGACCATTCACATACTTGCTACCATCGGCATTGAGGTCGATACGTGCCACACCTACAAGGTCATCGGCATTGGCACGAGAATAACGGAGGTAATACCATTCGTCCTTTGTCAATGTACGCCATGTGTCAGGAGCGTCTGTGCCGATAGTGTTTGTACCCCAATCCGCAAAATCACCACTATAATCCGAATGGGACTGCGATGTACCAATGCCCCACTTGGCTGTTGCAGTACTACCACTCCAACCGAACAGGTCTATCTTGTCGGCAAGGGTGCTACCATTTACATTGGCATCGCCAAGCATATCGTACTGATGCTCTGCAAATGCCCATGTCTGTGTGGATTGGGTGTATTGCAGGTTGCCGCCGGAGAAGGTGATTTGCTTGCCTTCGGCTACCGTGAAGGGCTTGGGTACATAAGCAGACTCTACCTCTTCTTCCTGTTTGTCCTGCACAGGGCGCACAGGGAAGCCGAAGTTGCGGCCGTAGTAGTCCCTGCCCGTTTTTGGATTGAAGCTGATGCTCCACGCGTTGTTCTGGTAGCCCGCGCAGAGCGACGAAGACCAGTAGCGGCCGTCGGTGCCGGCATAGTAGAGGCGCGTGCCGTAGCGATAGCCCGTAGCGGGGAGGAAAATAGAGTTGCTGTTGATATTGCTTGTTACTTGGTAACCGTACACACCATTCTGCCTTGTCCAAGTCCATGTGCATTGTTCACGCAACTCCGTCCATTCGGCATCGGTAGGCATACGCCAATCACCACCCCAGTTGGCAGTAGCGGCATCATCCTCAGGCTCCAAGGTGGTCAAGGTGTCTGCATTGTTGCCGTACTTGGTGATGTTATCAGAACTATTATCACCATTATTATGCTTGTAGGTTGCCCACGAGTAATCGGTTTTGGGTGCGGTCTCGCCCCAAGCGTAGTAGTTGCCGTAGCCTTCGGGTGCGGTGGCACCTACGTTGCATGATGCCCATCTGATGCCGCTCGGCAGACCGAGGTCTACGGCTTGTACACCTGCGGGTGCTTGTGCCTTGGCAGGGGCTGTTTGTGCGCTTGCCTGTATGCTTGCGCCTGTGAGAACAATGGCAGCGAGTGCCAAAGTGAGTAAAGATTTGTTCATAACTGCTTTGTTTGTTTATGTGTTGATACTTTTATGCGTGGTTGGATACGTTGAAAGGGTTGACGGGTGCAAACCTTTTACAGGTCTGTGACAAGACGGACTGCGTGCCCGCTGCCGCGATTCCAATAGCCGTACGTTTTCGCTTCATTCGAGCTGAAGATGAATGTGCCCGCGTAGTACGAGCCGTAAGGTGTAGCAAGCCGATAGCCGCTGTATAGCCCATCGTACGCATCCGCCCCATCCCCGTAGCGGTTACCCGAAGCAGGCAAGAAAACAGCACCTGCGGCTTCCAACTGCTGCCAATCACTCAAGGTGAAGGTCTGGTAATCGGCATAAGCCTGTACACTGTTTTCACTTGCGAGACCCGACTTGAATGTCACGCCCGCAGGGCAAGTCCAATTGTCCGGAAGGAGGATAAGACCATTCGCATACTCTGTGCCGTCGGCATTGAGGTTGATACGTGCTACACCGATGAGATTGTTGGCATTGGTACGATTAGAGAGAAGGTAACTCCATTCGTCATTTGTCAAAGTACGCCATGTGTCAGAAGCGTCTTTGCCGATAGTATTCGTACCCCAATCCACAAAGTCTCCACTATAATCGCTTTTGTCCGTTGAGGTGCTGATACCCCATTGGGCTGTGGCGGTACTACCACTCCAACCGAACAGGTCTATCTTATCTGCAAGAACACCATTACTGATATTGGCTTCGCCAATCATATCATACTGATGCTCAGCAAATGACCAAGTCTGTGTGGATTGTGTGTACTGCAGGTTGCCGCAAGAGAAATGGATTTGTTTGGTTTCGGACACCGAAAACACGCCCGAAAGGGCATGGTGGGGCAAGGAACAGAAGACTACACTGTCGGCATTTTCCAGACAATAGACCATTGCACCGCCTTTATAGACTTTGAGCATTTGGGCGTTAATGGAGAGGGCAAAGAACATGGCGAGGAGCAAGAGACTCCCTCTGCGGAGACTTCCCCTTGCCCCCTCTTCGAAGAAGGGGAATAGAGATTTGTTTTGAGTTGTGTTCATATTGTTAGAGATTAGAGATTAGAGATTAGAGATTAGGGGTTAGGGTTCTGCCGTGGATGTCGTACATAACACCGTCGCGGACGATGATGAGTTGCCCGCCGCGGATGTATTTGCCTACTTGGCGGACGGTCTGTGTGTCTGTTTGTGCGCCTTGTTCGGCTGGCTCAATGTCGGTTGAAGGACCGCTTTGGTACACACCGTAGGTGATGACGAGTTGTTTCTCGCCGAGGTCGAGGCGCAGTTGCTCCACACCGTTGATGGAGAGTACGGCTTCGGTGCCTTGGTACGTTACTTTGGGCATATCGGTCAGGCGATAGCAGGTGCTTGCGCCGTCCACCCAAGCGTATATGGCATCCGCCTCTTCGGCAGCCACGGTTGGCACTTGGAAAGAAAACACAGCCAGCAGGCTGAACAGGAATGTGATTGCTTTTTTCATATTGTTTATTGGTTGATGAGTTTGACAGTTTGCCGGTATGCCCCCTATATGCCTACGTTATGAACAGCATAATGAACCGTGTATCTACCGTGTATCTACCGTATATCTACCGTGTATGTATCGTAGTTGCCGGCGTGTGCATAGGTTGCTTATCCCTTGCTTATCCCTTGCTGCGAGGTTGCCGTTAAGAACGAT
>ERZ808274.966-NODE-966-length-11064-cov-5.166682_pt1 | contig 11064 bp, 11 predicted proteins | sample MGYA00521277_ERZ808274 | MGnify/ENA primary metagenome ERZ808274 (study PRJEB31516, sample SAMN03275597) | gut metagenome | biome: mammalia-associated habitat; material: feces | host: Papio cynocephalus | place: Kenya | collected 2012-07-28 ... | reverse complement strand
CCAAAAGGAACAAAAAACAATATGCGTTCTCTTAGTGAAAAAGAACAAATTGTTCTTAGATGCATTAATGAGAATATACCTTTTAAAAAAATAGGTCACGAACTTGGTATAAGTGATACGACAATTAGTAAATGGGTTCGAGCATATGAAAAAGATGGTATTGATGGCTTAAAATCTAAAACAGGTAAATGTGGATCAGGAAACCCATATGCAGCATTACATGTCAAAAACAACCTAACAGAGCTTGAAAGATTAAGGCTTGAACTAGCCAAAAAGGAAGTTGAGTGTGAAAGATTAAAAAAAGGTTACTCAGTGAAAGGAGTTGGTCGAAGAAAAGAATACGTTACTATCAGCAAAAAGAATTCGAAATAATCGAACTCTTATCTAATAAATATCCAATTAAATTCTTATGTTCAATTATGGATGTGAATCGAAGCGGATATTATAAATGGAAAAATCGTCAAATTAATAAGCCGGAGTGGATAAAAAGAAGAGAATCTAATCTAAAGATTATCCAAGAGGTTCATAATCATCATAAAACCCATGGATATCGATGGATCTCAGCGTATTTAAAACAAAAATATGGTCTTATATTAAAACCGAATTATGTCCATGTTTGTTGTAAATATGCAGGAATAAAATCTCAAGCCCCTAGAATTAAATACCAAAAACCAAAAGAAGAGAAACTAGAATATCCAAATCTCGTTCAAGGAAATTGGAATGCATCTAAACCATATGAAATCATCGTGTCAGATATGACTATATTCCATTACAAAGGAACCCATTATGAATTGACGTTGTATCTAGATACATTCAATAACGAGATAATCTCATACGGATTAAGTTCTAGAGAGGGTGATCCGAGAACATATCACGATGGACTTAAAGAAATAATAAAACTAATTAAAAAAGAACAAACTGACCAGGTAACTATTCTTCACACAGACCAAGGTTCGGTTTATTCTTCCAGAAGCTATAATGAGCTTCTAACTAATATTAGCATGAAACATTCTATGTCTCGAGCAGGAACTCCAACAGATAATCCAATTATGGAATCAATTAACGGTTGGATGAAAGATGAGATGTTTTATGATTTTGATTTAAAACATTGTGATGATATAAACGAGTTTATAAAAGCTTATATACATTGGTTTAACTGCGAACGTCCAGCATATGCTTTGCAATATAAAACCCCACATCAATATAAACATGACATGGGGTATTAGGACTTTTTGAACTGTCTACTTTCGCTTGACTAGTTCAATTAATCTCGCTTTTTTATTGTATTAGGTTAAAGAAATACTTTGTCATTAGTTCAGGCGATTCGTTACAATTATTTTTAAACCAATAATCAATAATGATATTAAAATCGTTACATATTGATTCTATATATAATTCCAATGGAACGTCTTTTTTTGTCACTAAATTATTATTGATGATTATTTCCGCAATAGGTTTCACAAGATTCTTAAGGTTTTTATAGAATTCATCTGTACAGCCATTTGAAACAATTGCTTTAATTAAATGCTTTTCATCATGCAAGTGGTAGAGAACGTGCGTTATTAAATGGGTATATTCAAATATCGATGTCTTAGAAAAATCATGTGTTTTTTCTTCGTCTAGTGAATGCGATAAAACGTGAGAAAAGATATGTTCTGTGACAGATGACAGTACTTCGTTCTTATTTTTATAGTGCTTGTAAAATGTGGATCTAGATATATTTGTTTCTTGTAAGATATCTTCAACGGTTATATTGCTAAAATCTTTCTTACCTAAAGCATTTGCAAACGCTGCTAGAATTTCTCTTTCCGTCTTTATATATCTTTTATCGTTTTTCATACATTTTGTTCTCGTTAATAAATATTATTATACATTTTGTTCGATAAAATAAAAAAATAAATAGATAAAAACGAAAGATTGTTGCATAAGTTCTTTTTGTTTCTTATGATAACTACAATGAAAAACGAGGGAAGTTCTATTAAAATAGAAGAAAAACTTAAAATCTTAAATAGAAAAAGAGTTACATTGATTTGCATTTTTTTATTTTTGACATTAATTGTATTTTTATTTTCATTATTTATAGGAACTTCAAAAATTTCTTTTGTAGATTGCATTTTAGGATTATTTAATAAATCAGAGAACAATATTAATCGAATAATGCAGAATATTAGATTGCCAAGAGCAATTGCCGCACTTATTTGTGGTGGAGCATTGTCCATTTCTGGCTTAATTATGCAAACAACTCTCAATAACGAAATCGCATCTCCATCCACACTTGGTGTTTCAAATGCTGCAACATTTGGCGCGAATATAGCGATAATTGTTTATTCTGGCGGATTTGTTGCTATTGGAAATAATGGTGACTTACTTAATGCTGCAAATCCGTATATAACTTCGATAACAGCTTTTATATTTGCGGTTATGTCAACGCTTATTGTTTTGTCATTATGCAAAATCAAATCTTTCAATCCGACCAGTGTTGTTCTTGCTGGTTTAGCTATTGGAGCATTATTTAGCGCCCTCACAAGCATTGTGCAATATTACGCCAGCGACATCGGTCTTAGCGCCGCTATAATATGGAGTTTTGGTGATTTAAGCAAAACAACATTTGAAAAAAACATTATCATAGGTGTTATAACATTGCTAATTTTAATATTTTTCTTCGCAAATTCGAAAAAATATAATGCTTTATTAAGTGGCGATGAATCAGCAAAAAGTTTAGGTGTTAATGTTGAATTATTGCGATTTTTATCGCTTGTATTCGCTTCACTTTTAACATCGATTAGTGTTGCGTTCTTTGGAATTATCGGATTTATCGGTATAGTATGCCCACATATATGCAAAAAAGTAATTGGCAATTCACATTATTTTTCTATTCCATTATCTTTTTTATGTGGTTCTATTTTGCTCATTTTAGCAGATACTTTTTCTAGAATTATTGCAAACGGAAGCGCTCTTCCAGTCGGAGCAATCACTTCTCTTATTGGAGCGCCTTTTTTCCTCTATTTAATTTTCGCTAAAAAGGACAAAAATTTATGTTAGAAATAAAAAATTTATTTTTTAAATATAAATATAATAAGCGCTATATATTAGATGATGTTTCTTTAAAATTGGAAGATAGAAAAATCGGAATTTTGCTTGGTCAAAATGGTTCTGGCAAGACAACGTTGTTTAAAAACATTCTTCGAATAAAAAAAGAAGAAAAAGGAACTATTTTAATTGATAATATCGATATTTCAACACTGAATAGAAGCAAACTTTCTTTGCTTATTTCTTATGTACCTCAAAATATTGAATTTGGAAATTTAACCGTTTATGAAAGCATCATTCTTGGCATAACGAATAATTCTTTTTTTACTTTTTCAAAAGAAGATAATGAAAAAACGACAGCGATTATTAAAAAAATGGGATTAGAAGAAGTGGCTTTCGAAAATGTAAATAATTTGTCTGGTGGACAAAAACAAAAAGTTGCGATTGCAAGGGCGCTTATTAATAAACCAAAACTAATTATATTTGATGAACCAACCGCCAATCTAGATTTAAAAAATCAACAGCTATTTATTAAAACAATTAAGCAAATTGTAAATGAAAACGATACTTCAGTTTTAATTGCACTGCATGACATTAATTTAGCATCAAAACTTGGTGATGTTTTTTATTTATTAAAAGATGGTCACATCATAGATAGTTTCAATATTGATAATGCTAACGAGGATAGCTTGAGCGATATTTTTGATACTAAAATCATTGTTAAAAATATTAATGGAAGAAAGGGTTTCGCTTTGTATGAAAAAGAGTAACTTATTAATCACTGTAATGTTCTCATTGTGCCTAACTGGCTGCAATATTGATGCTGCGAATAGTGGAACTGAAATCGTAAAAGACATGATTGGTAGAGAAATATCAATAACTGTCGGTTCTTATAAGAGAGTTGTTTGCATAGGGGCTGGTGCATTAAGATTATATTCCTATGTTGGGGATTTATCGCTTTTATGCGGGGTGGAGGACATTGATAATTACGCTATAAATGATCGCCCAAAGATGTTTGACGATGTTGCAAGGCCTTATATGTTGGCTTATAAAGATTATTTTTATAATTTGCCAAGCGTTGGACGAGGCGGTCCTAATGCTCAGATAATGGAAGTTGAAAAAATATTGAATGTAAATCCAGACATTATTATTTCTGAATACGAAGATGCTGACAAAACTCTTTCTTTAGAAAAGCAGGTTGGTGTACCTGTTGTAACTGTAGCATATGGAAGTAAAGGTGTATTTGACGAAAAAATAAATCAAAGCATCTCTCTTTTAGGAAAAATATTTGACAAAAATGAACGTTCAAAACAAATTAATAGTTTTATTCAAAAAGAGAAGAATGACATTTTTAATAAGACAAAAAATATTGATGATTCTTCAAAAAAGAATGTTTATATATGCGGTTTAGGGAATTATGGTACAACGAATCATCTTATGACTGTACAAAACTATGAACCGTTTAATGTTGCACATATTAAAAATGTTGTAAGTGATTTACCTTTTGATGGAATTCAAAAAATTGAAGAAGAGAAATTTATAGATTTAGGAAAGAACATGGATGTAATGATTTTTGATGCTGCAGCAATGAAAAATATTATTCCATTGTATAAACAAAATAATGAAATTTTTTCGTCTTGCAACGCATTTAAAACTGGAGAATTGTATTTAGAAATGGCATATAATGCTTATTACACAAATATTGAGATCGCTTTAGCGAATACTTGGTTTATTGCAAAATGTGTATATCCTGATTTATTCACGGACTTAAATATGGAAACTAAATTAAATGAAATTACAAATGTTTTTCTTGGTAAAGATTTGAAAGACGAAATATATGATTGCAAATTTTCTTATGGCGGTTACCAAAAAATTAATATTGAGGAATTCTTTAAATAATATGGATAAAATAGAAAAGTTTTTTGATGAAAAAGCTAAAACATGGGATAGAAGTGATGACCATAGTTTGTTAATAAAAGAACAATTGATTGATAACGCTCAAATCGTAAAAGGCGATCATGTTTTGGATGTTGGATGTGGAACAGGTGTCATTACAGAATTGCTTTTTAATAGATCACAAGAAGATGTGGACGCAATTGATTTATCAAGCGAAATGATTAATATCGCCAAAATGAAATTTTTAAACAACGAAAAATTACATTTTATTCACAAAAATTTTTTAGAATATTTTCCAAACAAAAAATACGATAAATTGATTGTTTATAATGCATATCCACATTTTTTAGATTTAGACAAATTCATCAAACATTGCCATGAACTTTTGAATAATAATGGAGTTCTTTTGATAATTCATTCATTATCAAGAAAAGAATTAAATTCTCATCATAAAGCACATGCCTTAAAAGTTTCAAGATTGCTTGATGATGTAGAAAAAGAAAGCAAGAAGTTCATCGAATATTTCGATATTATTAAGTCGCTTGAAGATGATGAAAAAATTATTATGTTATTCAAGGCAAAATAGCTGTAAGTTTAAAATTCAATATTTAACATTTAATCGAATTGCATTAGAATAATAACGAGGTAAAAATATGGATAAATATATGAAAATGGCTATTGCCGAAGCCAGAAAAGGTATTCGTCATGGTCACGGGGGCCCATTTGGGGCGGTCATTGTTAAAGATGGAATTGTTGTTGGAAAAGGGCACAATCAAGTTGTTAAAAATAACGATCCAACATGCCATGGTGAAATGATGGCAATACACAAAGCTTGTAAAACACTTGGAACATTTGATTTGAGCGGTTGTACGATTTATACAACCGGTGAACCGTGCCCAATGTGTATGGCGGCAATTTTATGGGCCAATATTGATAAAGTGTATTATGGTTGCAACATAGTTGATACGGAGGATATTGGATTTAGAGACAAAAAATTCTACGACATGACTGAGGAAGAAAGAAACGCTATGGTTGTAGAGCTTGATCGCAAAGCATGTTTAAGACTTTATAAAGAATATAAAGAAATCAAAGATAAAACTGCTTATTAAAAAAATTAGTAATGCAAATTAAAAAGATTCTCAGATATTTTAGAGGATCTTTTTTATTCTTAAAAATTTTATATTTACAATCAATTTCTAATAATAAGCATCATTTCCTGTTTTTTAGTAACTTTTTTGATAAAAATAGTGTATATAAAATAAACTGTTTTGTATTTACAAAAATATTTATCTTGTTAATATAATCTATATGGCTTTAATAGAATTAAAAAATATTGAATTTAATTATTCTGATAAAGAGTTATATCGTTCAATTAATATGAAAATTAATGAAGGCGAGCATTGTGTTCTTGTTGGTGTTAATGGCTCTGGTAAGACAACAATTTTAAATATGCTCGCTAAAAAAATTAAACCTGATAAAGGTGAAGTGATTTGGACTCCACATGTAACATTTTCGTATTTGGATCAAAATTTAAAAATTAATCAAGACATGCTTAGTATAGATTATCTTCATAGCGTTTTTTCTTCTCTATTTGAAAAAGAAAAAGAGATGGAAAATTTATATGAAAAAAGTGCAATAGATGTTGATAATTTTGAAAAGTATTTAACCAAAGCACAAAAATTACAAGATGAATTAGTGGCCGATGGGTTTTATTCGCTGAAAGATGATATTGCACGACTAATTGCTGGTTTAGGACTTCCTAGTAACTGTGTCAACAAGCCGCTTTCTGAACTTTCGAGCGGGCAAAGAGAAAAAGTATATCTTATTAAAATGCTTCTTGAAAAAAACGATGTTCTAATTATGGATGAACCGACAAATTTTTTAGATGCAAATCAGGTTAATTGGTTAGCAGAATATTTAAACAATTATGAAAAAGCGTTTATAGTTGTGTCTCACGACCAAGAATTTTTAAGGAAAATTGCTAGTGTTGTTTTTTCACTTGAAAATAAGACTATCGTTCGATATAGAGGCACTTTTGATTACTTTTTGCAACAACACGAAATTGACAAAGAAATGTATGAAAAAAGATATAACGCACAACAAAGATATATTAAGAATGAAGAAGATTTTATTGCTAAACACATTGTTAGAGCCACATCATCAAAAGCCGCAAAATCGCGTCGTGCTAGATTAGCGCACCTTGAAAGAATGGATACACCTATGAAAGAAGAAGGTGTTGTTCATTTTGTTTTTCCATTTACAAAAGATGTTGGAAAAGAAGTGCTAAAAATCGATGCTTTAGAAATTGGCTATAACGACAAACCGATTTTGCCATCTCTTACTTTCAGCATTTTTAAAGGCCAAAAAATAGCCATATTAGGAAAGAACGGCGTTGGCAAAACGACATTTTTGAAAACAATTCTTGGAATTATACCACCGATTAACGGTTCATATCATTGGATTAATGGTGTTGAAATTAATTATTTTAATCAAGACGCCAATATTGATTCATCAATATCTCCGTTTGATATGATACATAATAAATATCCAGAACTTACTAACACGGAAATAAGAACGCTATTAGGAAGTTTTGGTTTAAGAAAAGATCTTGCAATAAGAAAAATGAAAGAACTTTCAGGAGGAGAGGTAACAAAAGCGCGGTTTGCGCTTTTATCAATGAAAAAATCAAATGTCCTTATATTGGATGAACCTACGAATCATTTAGATCAAAAAGCTAAAGACGCATTATTTGAAGCAATCGAAAGATATGCAGGAGTCGTAATAATGGTGTCACATGAAAAAGATTTTTATGATGGTCTTGTAGATTATGAAATCCATTTTTGATTTTCGTGATATACTTATAAAGTAATTATGCCAAATTGTAAAAAATGCCATGCTAGATTATCAAGACTCGACAAAGATATTTGTCCTTTTTGTGGAGCAATCAAGCCTCTTGAAGGTCAAGATGATTCTACAGAAGATATAACTAAAGCCTTTGATCCACTTGAAATTGAAGATAATAAGATAAAACCAAAAAGCAAAACTATCACTATTATATTAATGATGACACTCGGGATTTTTGGTGTTCATGCTTTCTATTTGAAAAGATGGAAATTAGGATTAATCATATTAGGCATAACAATTGCTTTAATTGCTGGCTTAGGTTCGATTTTATTCTTTAGTGGTGCGCTTCATAATGTTTTTGCTTTTTTAATACCATATTTTGTTTTAGAGGCCGCGATGATTGTTGGTGGAATAATCGCTCTAAAAAGAAATGATATTAAAGATGGCGATGGAGAATTTATAAGATAATATGCAAAGATATTTTGGTTCAGTATTAGGAAAAAGTGTTCTTTTAAAAGACGACGATGTGCATCATCTTTTAAAAGTCATGCGAGCAAAAATTGGCGATAACATCGAAGTTGTTTCTGATGGAGTTGCATTTATGGCTCAAGTTAAGAATTTAAGACCACTCCAAATTGAAATTATTTCAAAAATTGAAGAAAAAAGAGAATTACCAATTGATATTATTCTCATTGCATCGCTTTTAAAAGGTGACAAAATTGATTTTGTTGTTCAAAAAGCATGTGAATTAGGTGTTAGTGAAATTGTTTTGCTTAATACATCGCGAGTTATTGTTAGAAAAGATGATTATTGTTCTGAAAAGAAATTTATTCGATATAACAAAATACTCAAAGAAGCAAGTGAACAATGCCATAGAAATAAAATACCTTTGTTATATAGAGCAATTGATATAAAAGATATTCAAACCATTAAAGCAGATGTTAAGCTAATTGCCTATGAAGACAACGCCGGTTCAACAAAATCATTCTTAAGCGAAGTTAGAAAAATTGAAAAAGGTCAAAAAGTCGCAATTTTGATTGGTCCTGAAGGAGGCTTTTCTAGCCAAGAAGTTGCGCTATGTAAAGATAACGGTTATTCAACGGTTTCGCTTGGAAGAAGAATTTTACGTGCTGAAACAGCCTCTATTTACGCTTTAAGCGTAATTTCGTGTTTATCTGATAAATAATTTATGTATTTATACGAGACTTTAGCCAAATATCAAAAAGGAATAGATTTTAAAAAAAGTGCTGATTACAATTTTTACGTTGAACATAGACACTTGTTTAATTCTATTGAAATGTATCGATCACTTTTCGATGTAGACAATGAATTTGACGTTATTCGTGCGAATATAATAATTCAAGCTTTATTAAATAAGAAAAAAATTGAAGAATTGATTCTTTATGCATATAAAAAGAGTTATTTGAAAACTGAAGAAGCTTTAAAATTTGTCGATGAACACATTAATGGGCTCCCATATATTTTAGAGGGCGCTAACAAGGTTTTTATTCCAATTTTTTCGCGTTCTATAAATGAATATTATTCATCGAAACATGGGAAATTGTTATGCGAACCGTATAATAAATTGTTCGATGATTTCAATTCTTCATGCATTGATTTATTTGAAGTGTATAATTTCGAATTATACGATTCACTTTTTACTAAGCTAATTACTGTCTATAAAGACGAAAACATCATGATTACTTATCATTTTGATTTTAGAACTATATATATAATTAACGATCAAGGTCGCCTTGATGCTAAAATTGCATTATTTGATAAGTATTTGAACAAACCGAATTATGATCATGTTATAGAAAGAATTCAGCCTGTTATCGAAAGATATATTGATGATGATAAAGATGGAATGTTAAAAGCATTAGCTGATAAAAAACTGATTTCTGAAAAGTTAATAAATAAAATAAAACATAACGACTTTAAAAGAATAAAAGCATTAGAGAGAAAAGCAAGATGAATTTTAAATTAATATCATTAGGTTGCAAGGTTAATTCTTATGAGAGTAACGCAATACGCGAGATGTTTTTAGTTAATGGATATAAAGAAGATATCAATAAACCAGATGTCATTGTCATCAATACATGTTCTGTAACTGCAGTAGCGGACCAAAAATCAAGACAAATTATACGGCGTGAAAAAAGGAATAATAAAAATGCGATAGTGGTTGTTATGGGATGCTATTCACAGAAAAATAGTGATTACATCGCAGAAAAATGTGACGCTGATATAATTGTTGGTACCTCAAATAGAAATAAAATTTTAACTTTAATTAACCAATTTAAAAGTGATAATAAAAAGATTATTTTAGTCGATAAAGACGCAAGACATCTTCCATATGAATCGTTTGGTGTTTTTGCAATGCCTGAATCGACAAGAGCTTATATAAAAATTGAAGATGGATGTAATAATTTTTGTTCCTATTGTACAATTCCTTATACTCGTGGCCAAGCAAGAAGTCGTGATAAAGAAGAAATCAAGGATGAGATTCGCTTTTTAATTGAAAAAGGCTTTAAAGAATTTATTATAGCCGGCATTCATACCGCTCATTACGGGCTTGATTTAAAAAATATTACTTTCTCTGATCTAATTGAAGAAATAATAAATATTCCTTCATTATATCGATTGCGTATTTCTTCAATTGAAGAAAGCGAAATTGATGACAAGTTTATCGATCTTTTAAAAAAATATAATAATATTGCCGATCATCTGCATATGCCTCTTCAAAGTGGTTCTAAAACAGTTTTAAAAAGAATGCATCGAAAATATAATGTCGATGATTTTATCGAAAAAGTCAGACGTATCCGCGAAGTTAGGCCAAATATTGCCATTACAACCGATGTAATTGTTGGTTTTCCAGGCGAAACAGAAGAAGAATTTAATGAAACAGTGGAATTCATAAAGAAAATCAAATTTTCAGAATTACATGTTTTTCCATTTTCCGCAAGAGAGGGGACACTAGCTTATTCAATGGAAAACCAAATTGATCCAAAAGTAAAAAATGAAAGAGTCCAAATTTTAATCAACCTCTCAAAAAAGCTTGAAGAAGAATATCGAAATAAATTTATAGGGCAAGAACTCGATGTTATTCTTGAAGAGCGAAATAAAAAGATCAATAAATTGTGCGGATATACATCAAATTATCTTAAACTTTCAACTGATTTACCTGATGAATATATCGGTAAGATTGTAAAAGTTAAAGTCGCGTAATATCGAATTAATTTGTTTATTTATTAAACATTGTATTAAAAATAATTGTATTTTGTACTTATTAATTTA
>ERZ808274.965-NODE-965-length-11068-cov-6.721693_pt1 | contig 11068 bp, 10 predicted proteins | sample MGYA00521277_ERZ808274 | MGnify/ENA primary metagenome ERZ808274 (study PRJEB31516, sample SAMN03275597) | gut metagenome | biome: mammalia-associated habitat; material: feces | host: Papio cynocephalus | place: Kenya | collected 2012-07-28 ... | reverse complement strand
GGCTCTTCGTGTATAAGTGTGGGTAAAATGATGAGCATTAACTAGCCTCCTTCTGTTCGTAATGTCTTCCAGGTAAGGGAATTACTAGACTAGAACAACACAAATAAATCATATCAAGCATGTTGTTTATATTTTTAAAGCCATAAGAGCGCCGAATAATTAGCTTAATTTTGTTGTTTGTAGCTTCAATTCTAGCATTACTAAAACCATATTTTATCGTGTTAAGTATAAACTCCTCATTTCTCTTTATCTTTGAAGCAAGCTCCTTAAATGAGTCTAGCCTAGAGTGGGACGCTCTCCATCTCCATTTTCTAAGAGCAACTTTGGCACTCTCGTAATCAGTCATCTTCAATATTAGGCGAAGAGCTTCCTTCATGTCATAGGCTCTGTAATAGCGAGGAGTCATCGCTTTTATTGTATTGAGTGTTTCTTTTTGTCTCTGGGTAAGGTTCTCAGGCGCTTTTCCTACAGCAAAAGAGGAGCCTTTTATCATATCAGCTTTATCTTGTTTACTTTTCTTCTCTAAGTGTTCTTTATCGTCTTTCTTCGGTCGACCCTTATTTCTTTTCTCTTTTGGAATACTCTCTTTAAGCTTTCTATACTCATCAAGCCTTACACTATCAAGAGCACTATTTGCCCACTCCACGACATGGAAGGAATCCATACATCTTATGCAGTTTGGAGTATAATGATTTACACAGTCTGTTATCCATCTAGCACCATCACCGGTAACTACCTTTATAGATGCTCTTTGTTTTTCAGTGAGTTTCTCGTAAAACATTTCAAGGACAGACTTTTCATGACAAGCATGTAACCATATAACGCTATTTGTGTCGTGATTTACTATTACTGTTATGTATTTATAGCCTTTTTTATAAGACGTCTCGTCAATTCCGATGTTCACGAGTCCATTAAGTCTGCTATCAAGATTGGGCTCAAGATCCTCTCTTACTCTAGATATACATCTACCTACAGTAGCCCAATCTATACGCATGAACTCGGCAATGTCACGCTTAGATATACATCTACTAAGCCATGCTACAATTCTATCGAAGTCTTTAGTAAATGAGCTTCCTCTATATGCGACAAAGGAACATCAGGAGTAAAGACGCCATGTTCCTTACAGAATATTCTTTTCTGTTCGCTCTCTAGCTCTACAATCATCCCATTGATGTCTGTAGATCTCCATCTTCTCTTTCCTAGTGTATCATAGCCAGAGCATTTTCTTCCGCATATAGGGCATCTATTAGAAGTTCTCTTATATGGCTTTATTTCGACAACAACTTTAGCTAATCCTTTCTTTTCTCTTTCAATTCTAGTTTTTATAACCCTTGCATTATTGACATTAAGTGCTAACTTGAACAATCTATTGATACTTGTCATCTCTTCTCCTTCTTGTTTTTTTAGCAATTACACAATAAAGAAAAGAGATGGCTTTTTCAATTATAACCATCTCAACATAACTATCTCTTTTTATACAACTTTACCCACAACTATGCATGAAGCCTCTAAGAAGAGGAGTATTAAGCGACCGACGGGAATCGAACCCGCATCTTCAGCTTGGAAGGCTGAGGTAATAGCCATTATACCACAGTCGCACGACATGAAAAATCATACTTAAAAGGAAGCTTAATTGTCAACAGAGTTTTTGAAAAAATTCAAAAGAGAGTAGGTTCGTTGACACTATGTTCTTTATAAAGCTTGAAAGAAAGTCTATGGATAGGACAAGGCCCATATTTTAGTATTGCTTCATAGTGCTCTTTTGTTGGATATCCTTTATGTTTTTCAAACCCATACTCAGGCCATTTTTTTGCAGCTTCCACCATAATTCTATCTCTTTCATTTTTAGCAATAATAGATGCTGCCATTATCTCAGGTATTTTACTATCTCCCTTAACGATAGCCTCTACAGGATAAGGTACAAGAGGTGTTTTATTACCATCGCACAAAAGAATAGAAAAAGGGTGAGAAGAATAAACTTCCATACTTGATTCTCTCATCCCTAAGAGAGAAGCATTTAGAATGTTTATCTCATCAATAGTTTTATGGGAAATCACCTTAACAGAATAACTAATTGCCTTTTCTTTAATAATCTTTTCGACTGATAGTCTTTCTTTCTCTTTCATTACCTTTGAATCGTGTAAAATAGAATAATCAAAGGAAAACGGAAGAATAACAGAGGCGACAACGACAGGGCCTGCCAAAGGGCCTCTTCCTGCTTCATCGGTTCCACAAATTATTCTATTGTCATCATCCAAGTCGGTAAAAAGTTCAACTTCCATATTTACTTGATATCTTATATAATGACAGAGATATTTTTCAAGGAGAAGGAATGTTTTTAAAGTCCCTTGAGCTCAATGGTTTTAAGAGCTTTGCAGATAAAACTCATATAGATTTTACAGATGGTATTACATCTCTCTTGGGCCCAAATGGCTGTGGAAAGTCTAATATCGTTGACTCAATTAAATGGGTTCTTGGCGAACAGTCCACAAAGACGCTTCGTGCTAGCCGCATGGATGATGTTATCTTCTCTGGAACAGAAACAAGAAAGCCTAGTTCGATGGCTGAAGTAACACTTACAATTGATAATGAAAATAGAAATCTTCCAACAGATGTTCCTGAAATTGTCATTAAAAGACGATTATTTCGTTCTGGCGATGGTGAGTATTATCTTAATGGACAACGCTGTTTATTGAAAAATATAAAAGAACTCTTTATGGATACTGGAGTTGGTAAAAGTGCTTACTCTATCCTTGAACAGGGTAAGATTGACCAGATTCTCAGTAATAAGCCTGAAGATAGAAGATATATTTTTGAAGAAGCTGCAGGTATTTCTCGTTTTAAAGTTAAATGTAATGAAGCTCAAAACAGGATACAAAAAGCTGAAGAGAATATTAATCAGTTAACAACAGTTCTTAATGAAGTTAAAAGAACCTACGATAGAACAAAAGTTCAAGCTTCAAAGGCTCTTAAGTGGCAAGAACTGAAAGATAAGGCATTCTTTCTCGATGTAGATATTAAGCTTAGTCGTGTAGACACATTCATGAAGCTTAAAGATTTGCGAGAAAAAGAAGAAGAGGATGCAAAGAGAACAAGTGAGGAATTGCATCTAAAGCTTGGAGCTTTTGATGATGACATTTCTTCCTCATCTTCTGTTGTTAGTCAGTACCAAGAAAAGAGTAAAAATCTTGAAATATCAATTGGAAGAGCTGACGCAATGCTATCGAGTTTAAGTGAGACTATCGTAGCACTTAAAGATAGCTATAAGCAGTATCTTGAAAAATATGAAAGCTCCGAAAAACGATGTAAAGATATCGAAGATGAGATTAACAGAAATAAAGAAGATAAAGAAAACTATGAATCTTCTTTGGAGTCTCTTTCAGAGCGTCTTGAAGAGAAAGAAAGCCAGATTAAATATGCTGAGAATGCTCTTACTAATGCACGTATTGAGATAGCTAAGCTAAATGAAACAATTAGAGAAGCAGAAGATAGTAACTCTAAGCTTGATGAAAATCTTCGCTCTTTAAGTGAAGAGCTTAAAAGTGTAATTGAATCATTAATTAAAGAAGTTGATGCTAATACAGGCACAGAGTATTCAGCTAAGCGCTATGATGATGCTAATCATCAATTAGTTGCTTTATTAAATGAATTGCTCTCGGACATTAAATCTAGAGAAGAATTCTTAAACTCTCTTCCTAGTGGCGTTGAGTATTCGAAAGATATTGCACTTAAAGACTATTTGAAAATAGAAGAAAAAATAAGAAAAGTATCTTTACTTTTTTCTCAATTCAAAGACTCTATTCCTCCTGTAATTAATACAATTCTTTCCCCAGAAGGTCTTGTAAGCAAAAAACGTGGCATTGTTGAAAGAGAAGACAATGCAAGAGAGTTAATTTTAAATAATAGGAAGACAATTGATGGAGCAAGGGTCCAAATAGAGAGTAGGGAAAGTGATATATTATCACTACAAACAACTATTTCATCTTTGAAAGAGCTTATTGGATCGCTACGTGCCTCAATTGAAAATAATAAAGAGACTATCAAACGTCTCTCTGACACTATTATAAAGAGAGAATTGGATCTTCAAGATGAGAGAGATGGTAGTGAAATTGCTAAGAAGCGATTATATGAAGTTGCTGAGAGAATAAATAGCAAGAACGAAGAAAAGACTAAAGCTGAAAATAGTATTGTTTCATTAAAAAAAGAGTTAGAAGAAACAAATAAAGAGTTAGGCGAGCAATATAAATCACTTAACGACAAGAGACAAGAAAAAGAAGCTCTACTTGCCCGCATTAATGAAGAAGAGAAGAAGGCCGTTGCTGCTTCAATGTACATTGAAAGCATTAATAATGAAATTCAAACTGTCTTTACAACCTTCTTTGAAACATATGCTCGCAACTTAAATGAGTTTGAGGATAGATTAACTCCAGATTTAAAGGACGAAACTACACTAAAAGCTGAGTTTGATGCTGTGAACCAAGAAATTAAAAGCCTTGGTAACATTAACCATGCAGCTAAAGACGAATTTGACCAAGCTGAAGACCAGTATAAATTCTATTCAAAGCAACTAGATGACTACAATAAGGCTAAAGTCGATATGGAGAGTGTCCTTAACGAGATTCTCGATAAATCTAAAGAGATGTTCCTTGCTTCCTATAAAGAGATAAGCGATAACTTCCAAGCTATGTTTAAGCGTCTCTTTGGCGGTGGAAGGGCAGAGTTGAGCTTAACTGAGCCAGATGAAGTTTTAACTTCAGGTATTGAAATTCTTGCACAACCACCCGGAAAGAGCATGTCAACGCTTTCTCTTCTATCTGGTGGAGAGAGAAGTATGACAGCTGTTGCTCTTCTCTTTGCAACTTATCAAGTTAAGCCATCACCTTTCTGTATTCTAGATGAGATTGATGCTGCCTTAGATGATAGAAATATTGGTTATTTCTTGGACGTTTTACAGGACTTTGCACAGACAAGCCAATTCATCATTATTACGCATAATACACATACCGTTACTGGTGGTAACGCTATGCTCGGTGTCTCTCAGATGGAAGCTGGTGTATCTACAGCTGTAAGCTACAGAATTGCTTCAATTGAAGGACAACCTAGAATTTTAAACGATGAGGGTAATGAAGTTGAATTCGATAGTGAAGGAAGGAAGAAAAAATAAAAAAAAGGATATACTTTATTCTGTAGCTTTATTTTGTATATAAATTGGAGAGTTATTCTCTTTTTAATTGACCAAAATAGCCTCAATAATGTATAAGTTTTATTTGAAGTATTTACGTGGAATAGGTTATGTTTGATAGTATCAGCAATAAATTCACAAGTGTGATTAAAACCCTTTCAGGAAAGGGTAAGATTAGTGAAAAAAATATAAGAGATGCAGTCGAAGAGATAAAACAAGCTCTTTTAGATGCTGATGTCAATCTTAGAGTTGTTAGACGTTTTGTTAATTCCACTATAGATGAAGCTCTTGGCGAGAAAGTTCTTAATTCAGTAGATCCTGGTCAGCAGTTTACAAAAATTGTATATGACAAAATGGTTGCACTTTTGGGTTCTAGTGCTGATGAAACAGCACTTAAGCTAAAAGGAAAAGATGCAACAACTGTCATATTAATGATGGGTCTTCAAGGTTCTGGTAAGACAACTGCTTCTCATAAGCTTGCATATAGACTTAAAAAGGAAGGACGAAATGTTCTTCTTGTTGCTTGTGACCTTGTTCGTCCTGCAGCTATTGAACAACTTTGTATTTTAGGTGAAAAGGTTGGAGTTCCTGTATTTACCATACCAGGCGAAAAGAACCCAAGTGTTGTTGCTTCAAAAGCTATAGAAAAGGCCAAGAGAGAACTCTACGATATAGTAATTATCGATACATCTGGTAGAATGCACTTAGATGATGCACTTATGGAGGAGATTCAAAATCTTGCCAAAGTAACTAATCCAGATGAAAAGCTCTTCGTTGCCGATGCAATGACAGGACAGAGTGCTGTAGACATTGCCAAAGAATTTGATGAAAAGGTTGGAATAACAGGTGTTATTTTAACAAAGTTTGATTCAGATACACGTGGTGGTGCTGCTCTTTCTTTAAGAAGTGTTGTTGGAAAGCCAATTAAATTTATCGGAACAGGCGAGAAGATGGAAGACTTGGAGGTCTTCTATCCTGAGCGTATCGCATCTCGTATTCTTGGCATGGGAGATGTTGTTTCTCTTGTAGAAAAGGCACAAGAAGCTTTTGATGAAAAAGAAGCTGAACGCCTACAGAAAAAGATGGCGAAGAATACTTTCGATCTCGAAGATTATCTTGGACAGCTTGAAAGTATGAATAAAATGGGATCTGTTGATAAGTTAATTGAAATGATTCCAGGCGCTAAAGGACAAATTAGTGAAGATGATATAGACTTGAAGGAAATTGAGAGAGAAAAAGCCATAATTAAGTCCATGACTCGTTTTGAGAGAGCTAATTATCGCATAATAGGTCCTTCAAGAAGAAAAAGAATTGCTAAAGGCTCAGGCACTAGCGTTTCTGATGTAAATAGGTTACTTAAAAAGTTTGAAAAGAGTAAGCTTATGCTAAAGAAGCTTGCTGGAAATAAGAAATTACAGGCTCAGATGATGAAGAGTTTAGGCATGTGAGCCTTCAAGTAGTATAAGGAGAAAAACTGTGAGCACAACAATGAGACTCAAAAGAATGGGAACAAAGAAGAGACCATACTACAGAATTGTAGTTCAGGATAGCAGAATTGCTACATCCTCTAAGACAATTGATGAAGTTGGTACTTATCGCCCTGTAGAAGCTAATGACCAGATTAGTCTTAATGACGACAAGGTTAAGAGCTGGATTCAGAAAGGTGTAGTAGTTTCACCAACTGTAAAGAATCTTCTCAACTCAAAGGGATTTACACTCGATAGAAAACAGGACTAATTCTGTGAGGTGTCGAGATGGAAAAGGAACTTGTTGAATTCATGGTCAAGAGCCTTGTTGACGTACCTGAAGAAGTAAGCGTAAACGTAATAGAAGGTGAAAAATCTACTATTTTAGAGTTACGTGTTGCTCAGGAAGATGTCGGTAAGGTTATCGGTAAGCAAGGCCGTATTGCTAAAGCTATCAGAACAATTTTGTCTGCTAGTGCAACGAAAGACGGCAAACGTGCTACCTTGGAGATTCTTGACTGATGTTAGCACCTCTCCTTGCCACAGCAAAAATCGGAAAGACACATGGTATTGATGGTTTCTTACGTGTTTATTCTCTTAGTGGGGAGTATTCACATTTAAAGAAGCTGAAGAGTTGTGTCGCCGTTTTACCGTCAGGAGAGGAGTTAACCTTATGTGTTGATTCCATACAAGTTAAAGGTGATATTTTCTTAATGAAGTTTTCATCCTATTCATCTCCCGAAAAAGCAAGAATTCTATCAAATGCAACCATTATGATTCCTCGTTCTTCTGCTCCTAAACTGAAGAAGGGAGAATATTATATAGCTGATTTATATGGTATGGATGTTTTGGTAGATGGCAAAAAAGTTGGAAAAATAGAGTATACAATGGAAGGAGGACAATCTCTTCTACTTAGTATTGTAAGAGACGATAATAAGAAGAGCTACTTGGTTCCAAATCTTCCTGTATATGTTAATAATATTTCTATTGAAAATAATTCATTAGATTTAATTGCTCCTTATTTATTAGACATCGAATGAAGATAACAATTCTTACGCTCTTTCCAGAAATGGTGGAGCCTTTTTTTACATCATCTATAATGAAACGAGCAGTAGAGAAGGGGATTGTTGAGTACGAAATAATTAACTTTCGTGATTTTGCAGAAGGTAAACATAAAAAGGTAGACGATGAGCCTTTTGGCGGAGGTGCTGGCATGGTAATAAAGCCATCTCCACTTTACGAATGTATTTCTAGTCTTTCCTTAAAAGATAAGAGAATTATTTTTCCAACTCCTTCCGGAAAACTATTAACTCAAAAATACTCTGAAGAGTTATCTAAAGAAAAAGAACTTGTCTTTATTTGTGGGCACTATGAAGGCTTAGACCAAAGGGTAATTGACGAGTTTGTAACTGATGAAATTTCAATAGGGGATTACGTATTATCTTCTGGCGAAACTGCCACAATTGTTGTCATTGACTCTTTATATCGTCTTATAGAAGGAGTAATAACAGAGGATAGTCTTAAAGATGAGAGTTTTTCATCTGGATTACTTGAATATCCACAATATACTAGACCTGAAGTATATTGCAATAAAAGTGTGCCTAGTGTATTATTATCCGGTAATCATAGCCATATTACCGAATGGCGAAGATACAAAGGGCTGGAAAAAACACTGCTCAACCGGCCAGATCTGCTCTCGCATGCCTCTCTCAGCATAAAGGAGCGACAAGATTTATTGAATATTTATAATAAAGAAGAGGAATGATATGGATATCATTAGAGCTATTGAAGCAAAGCAGATCAAAGAGAATGCTGAAAATTTCAGCGTTGGTGATACAGTAAAGGTTTTCTTTAAGATTGTTGAAGGAACAACAGAAAGAGTCCAGGGATTTGAAGGCATTGTCATTGCTAAGAATAATTCTGGAATTAGAAAGACTTTCACAGTTCGTAAGATTTCTTATGGTGTTGGTGTTGAGAGAATTTTCCCACTTCACTCACCAAGAATTGAAAGAATTGATGTTCTTAGAAAAGGACGTGTTAGAAGAGCTAAGCTCTACTATCTCAGAGATAGAGTTGGTAAGGCTGCTAAGGTTCCTGAGCTTATCAAGAAGAACGCTTAAGGCTTTTTGTCACTACAGTCCCTCATTTTTTTGGGGGATTTTTTTATTTATTTTGTAACCTTGGTAAAATTAAAGTTTTTTTTCTAGTGTCTTCACACAAAATACTTAAAATAAAGGTAATTACTTTTAATATTTTTATTTCAAGATATTTAGTTTCTGTGTAAGATAGAGACATAGTTTGTTTTGTGAGTTTTTACTCTTAAACAGATTTAGTTGGGGTTAGGTAATAAGGTTTATTCCTAAAGAATACCTTACTTGTACCATGTCTTTGGTATGAGATAATTAATATAATTAATCCGTTAGACGGAAATAAGGATGGCGACAAGATGAAAAGAAAGAGTTTCGGAAAGTTAGCAATTGTGACACTTCTCGCTGTTGCAATGCTTCTTAGTCTCTGTGTTTGTAGTAAGAAGGCTGAAACAAAGCCTACAACAACTACTACAACTACTACTAATGCTAAGGTTGAAACAACACAGCCTAGTACAACTACAACAGTAGCTAAAGCTGAAGAACCAGCTCCAGCACCAACTCCAGCTGTTGAAGTTAAGGCAGAGGAAGTAAAGGAAGAGCCAAAAGAAGAGGTTAAGGTAGAAGAACCAGTTGTTGAGACAACTCTAGAAGTTGTTGAAGAGGCTAAAGTAGAAGAGCCTGTTGTTGAAGAAGAAGTTGCTAGTGAAGAAACTCCTATTTTCTCAACACTTTTCACATATAATGGTGTTACATCATCTATCGTTGCATATAGCAATCATGCAACAGTTTCTATTCCAAGTGGTGTTTCTGAGGATGATATTGCATATCTTGCATCTTTACTTACAAATGCATACCCAGAAGCAAAGGCAGTTACTTATTCAGTTGTCGATGGTAAGCTTGAGTTAACATATCCAGAACAAGCTAGTGAGTTTATCGTTGCTGCAATTAATACTTTAGAAACAGATGCAAAAGCGCTTATCGATGGACTAACAGCTCCTGTTGAACCAGTAGTTGAAGAAGTAAGCGTTGCAGAAGTTAGTGATGAACCAGAACAAACAGAAGAATCTGACTTCTCAATTGCTGAAGATGGTACAATTAAGGCAATCTATAGTTATCACAATCTAGCTAATGCATCTATTACAATGACAGATACTGAGGCTACAATTCACTATCCTTCTGAGTATATTTATAAGTCAGACATTGAGGATTTTATTGCTAACATTGTTAAGGAATTCCCATACGTAGCTGATTATGTAACATATTCAATTCCTGAAGATGGAACATTAGTTATTTCTTATCCAAGTAACGTAGTTGATGAAGCTTTTGAGAAGGTTGAAGTTCTTGCTTACCTCAATGATGTAGTTACAGAATATGCTGATTCAGTACTTTCTGCTTATCTAGTTCCAGCTACAGAGCCAGTTGAAGAAGCTGTTGCTAAAGCAGAAGAAGCTGTTGCTGAAGAAACAGTTGAAGCTCCTGTATTCTCATCTATTTTCTCATATAAGGGAATTACAGCAAATATTATTGCTTACTCAGATTATGCTACTATCTCAATTCCAGAGGGGGTAACAGAGGATGATATCAACGCTATTGCATCTGAACTTGTTGAATCTTATCCAATGGCTAGTGCTGTTACATATAGTCTTGACGGTAATAATCTTGTTCTCTCTTATCCTGAGCAGAGTGATGATTTTATTCTTGTTGCTATTACTCAGCTTGAAAATGATGCTAAATGGCTCATTGATCAGTTAACACCAGTAGTTGAAGAAGCTGTTGCTAAGGCAGAAGAACCAGTTGCTGAAGAAGTTCCTCTCTTTTCTACTATCTTTACATATAAGGGTGTAACTTCAAATGTTATTGCTTACTCTGATCATGCTACTATCTCTATTCCTGAGGGTGTAACAGAAAAAGATATCAACGCTATTGCTTCTGAGCTTGTTAAAGCTTATCCAATGGCTAGTGCTGTTACATATAGCCTTGAGGGAGATAACCTTGTTCTTACATATCCAGAAGAAAGTGAAGACTTCATTGCAAGTGTTGCAACTCAGCTTTCTAGCGATGCAAGATGGCTTATCGATCAGTTAACACCAGTTGCTGTTGCTAAGGTTGAAGAGGTAGCTCCAGTTGTAGAAGAAGTTAAGGAAGCTCCAGTAGAGACAGCTAAGGCAGAAGAGCCAGTAGCACCAGTTGTTGCTCCAGAAGTACCAGCTGCTCCTGTAGAAACAGTTGAAGTTGTCGCTCCATCTGTTCCAGTTGCAGCTCCAGTTGCTCAGAAAGAAAGCTTCATCAAGGGTTACAGTGCATCTATCACAGTTACACCTAAGGCTAAC
>ERZ808274.964-NODE-964-length-11091-cov-3.622327_pt1 | contig 11091 bp, 5 predicted proteins | sample MGYA00521277_ERZ808274 | MGnify/ENA primary metagenome ERZ808274 (study PRJEB31516, sample SAMN03275597) | gut metagenome | biome: mammalia-associated habitat; material: feces | host: Papio cynocephalus | place: Kenya | collected 2012-07-28 ... | reverse complement strand
AGGAAGGGTTGTGTACGATTTCGGTAGTACCCGTGATACCGTACTGTGTAAGATCTAACTTTTTCATAATACTATTTGTTTTGTTTAGTTTCTAACTCTCTAATCCCTAATCCCTAATCTCTACCCCCTAATCTTTCTCCCCTTCTTTGGTGGAGGGGTTGGGGGATGTCCCTCTATCCAACTATCCACTATCAACTCCATCCACCATCTAAACTGAGTACAAAATTAGTGCAAAACTATGATTTTGCCAATAATTTTGCCAAACAATCGTTATTTTGCAAAGTAGAGTTGTCAAAATTCAGATTTTTATGCTGAAAAACATGTTTTTTCTCGAAATTATTTGGTGGGTATCTGAAAAAGCACTACCTTTGCACCGTGTTTTTCATGGTATTAGATTTAAGGTTAAGTAAAGATTGGGTTGTCGAGATGACAATCCTTCTTTTTTTACTTATGTTGGTCGGTTGCTGATAGTTGCTGCCCCTACACACGTCATAAATGCATTAATGGCTGGTTAACGGCAATTAACGGAGAACCTGTCCCCCTCTTTGAGGGGGTAGGGGGAGTCTTGATGGGGCTCAAAACCATCCCATTTTCCGAATCCCGCGGAGCATGGATGTGGGAACCATCGCCACCAATGCCATCAGAATCATATTCCATACACAAGGTACCGACTCCTTGGCGCACCCCCGAAACAAACCGTTCAATGCCCGCTTCACGATGTATTCGGGACTGACGATATACCCCAATGCCTTCCCTGCTCTTGTCGCCCATGGGCGGATATGGTAGAGCCCTGTATCCACGGCTCCCGGACTGATATTCGTCACACGCACACCTTTACTCCGCAACTCCACATGCAGCGAGCGCGTGAAGTTGCTCAGGAAGGCTTTGGTCGCCGAATAGGTGGCTAATCGTTGCACCGCTATCCGCGAAGTTACAGAACACACGTTCAGTATATACCCTTTACCCCGCGTTGCCATCTCATGTCCGAAATAATAGCACAACATCGCAGGCGTGAATACATGCAAATTGATTATCAATGTGTTAAAGCCTTCTGTGTCATCGAGAAAATCACGATCATGATATACGCCCGCATTATTCACCAGCACTTCTACCACCATTTGGTGTTCCACGCAATAGGTGTGCAGTTCTTTGGCGGCATCTTGTTTGCCGAGGTCTCTGTTGAGGGACACCACCTCCACTTGGAAATCCCTGCGCAATTCCATGGCTTTGTCGTGAATGGCATCTTCGTTGCTGACTATCAATAGGTTGTATCCTCTTTCCGCCAACTGCCGCGCATAGCAATAGCCCATACCGCTGCTTGCTCCTGTCACCAACGCATATTCTTCTTTTCGTGGCATACCTTATATATATTATGGTCTCAAAACTATGGTTACGCAGATTGATTCCTTAGATTTGCAATCATCCATTCCTTTGATTTGCAATGGTTCACTCCTTAGATTTGCAATTTTCCTATGAAAATGTATCTTAATTTCCCCGATTGTCCAAACCCTCAATACATCATGCCAAACAACCACAGGGGAATCTCTTTGCCGAACCCTTGTTCGATACTATCCAATGCCAAATACGCATTATTTACACCTCGTATCTGTTGCTGTAATTTGTTGGCACCGCCCACCTCAAACGTGTAGGTGTCATCTACCAGAAAATCCGCAGCCGACGGAGCGTATGTCACTCTGTGTGTTGCCCCTAACTGATTGACAAAGAATGTCTCACGTACATTGCCTACGTCTGTCTTTTCGCGTGCAAAAGCGTATGCATAATTGGTGTTCCCAAGATAAATCTTCTCGGGTTTTGCCATCGGTTTCAATCCTGCTGACATCTTGTCAAGCATCAGGATAGCCTTTGCCCTACTGAGATAATAGAGGTAGTTGAGCAGTGTCAAACGGGTAGTGCCCAAATCCCGACTGAGTGCCGTGATATTAGGCACCAACGGCACTAACTGCGCTATCAGCCCGAAGAGTTTCTTGATGCGTTGGACGGTGGTGTACTCAATATCCACTACGGCGGGCAGGTCTTGCTCCACAATCTGCGTGAATGTGGCGAGCAGTTTGTCGTGGTAAGCCTCCTTGTCTTCCTTATAGAAAGGATAATAGCCATATTCCAAATACTCGCGAAAGGCGGGTAGGGGATGCAGTGTATTCAATATGTCTGCTGCTATAGCCGCATGCTCACGCAGCACTTGCTCGAGGCTGTAAACAGGGAATACAAGCCCGCGGTCAAACTCTAAGTATTCGCGAAAACTGAGCCCTTGCAGGTAGTACATCGTGGCGCGCCGAGAGAGGTCTGCCTCGCCGTCTTCCAATTGCAAAAGCGAGGAACCTGTAAACACGATATGCAGTTGCGGGTAGTCGTCGTATAGCTGTTTGAGTTCTATCGACCAATGCGGATAGCGATGAACCTCGTCCAAAAACAGGTATGTACCGCCGTCCTGATGAAACTCCCGCACCAAATCCAAAAGCGTGTGCGTGGAGAAATACAGGTTATCCAAACTGACATACAAGGCTTGCGTCGGAGTTTTGCCGAACTCTTTCAATGCCCTTTGTAGTATCATTGTGGTTTTGCCGGCACCGCGTGCACCGAGAATGCCCACCAAACGGGCATCCCAACGGATACGATGATACAGATATCGTGTAAACCGTGTGTCTGTATCTGCCAAACGGCGATAGAAAATTTCAAACAACTCTCTCATGACTTTGTTTGTCTAAAATCGCCAGCAAAGGTACGACTGTTTTTTCAAATAAACAAATTTGTAGCAAAATTGTTCTTTGTGATGAACAATTTGTGGCAAATTACACGGCTAATTACATGTTTGACGGGTAATTATATGTTTAATACTGTGCATGAACGGCTGATGAACGGCGATTGACGGAGAACCTATTCTCCCTCTTTTTGAGAGGAGTAGGGGGGAGTCTTAATGCGCTTTTTCTCTCACATCCACCTCGTATTATACATGAATGATTAGTATGTGATTAGTATGTGATTAACGGGTTATTAATGGGTTGTTCTTGTGTCTTTCTTGTGTCTTTCCCGATACCTTGTCAGGAGAATATCGTTTCTCGATAATGGCTTTGCATGGTCTTTAATGGAGAAAAATTAATGGTTAATTAACGGCAATTAACGGAGAACTTACTCCCCCTCTCTGAGGGGGTAGGGGGAGTCTTAACAGTTAATGAACGGAGTACCATACTCGATAATGTTTTAATGGCTTTTTTAATGGGCTTTAATGGAGAATCTCTCTTTTTCATGGAGTCCATAAGGCGTTCTTTTCGTGTTTCAAAATCGCAAAAATGTGCATATCGGGCTCTTATTTCGTTCCGAAATCGCAATAATGCTCGTGTTCCACCTCCCATGATTTGTGTACTTCGCAGGATTTTTGTACTTTTGCGCCCCTTTTCCGAAGAACAGAATGGAGATTTGCTTTTGAAAAGCACAACGGACTTTTCGAGGCGCACACGATATTCTCTTTTTGGTATCAAAGAAAGGACCGTTTAATTGACACCAAAATATATCTTGCTGACATCCCTGAATATGGGCGTTGCAGCATGGTCATACGCTTAAAAAGAAGTATCAAAGAAACGGTCGTTTTTGTGACACCGGATAACAACAAAACTGCGGTACAAAAGGCAACAATATGTCAATGGAACCATATACGACCACACCATTCATGTCGGGGTCCATGCGCGCGGGTGCGTATGGCGCAGGCATTGTCGGGTTCCGCCATGTCCGGGGCGGCACTGCCGTCTATGGTGGTCGTCTGGCGGGGGCTCCTCCCTATGATGCCTACCGCATGAAGTCCACGTCATATAGGTTGTTTTCTTCCAACACGGGCACTCAATATACCAGCTTTGCTGCTGCCACCTCCGAACCCTATCTCCCTTCCGCATCACAGGGAAACGCGCCTTTCTGGCAGATAGACAGTGAGGTGGCAAGCGGCATTCTCGGGCTCTTCAATACAGGGAACACCACCTACTACGAGGAGAACTGGGATGGTGACGGACGACCGGACCGTCCCCCTGTGGGGCAATATACACCCGTGGGAGATGCCGTCCTGCCGATGCTTGCATTGGCACTATGCTTCGTGGTACGCATATTCGTTAAGAATAGAAAACGATTGATTAGCAAATAAATAGAATATAGATATACTTATACGATAGCCTTATGAACCTCTCAACTCCATATATCTTCCCGCACCGCATTTCTCGCTGGTGCGCGGCATTGTTGGTGTGCCTCGCCATAATTGCTCCGCAATCCGCCACAGCGCAGACCTTCCCCGCAAACGGCGACACCATTAGCATCGGGTACCCATATTCCGATTGGTATGGCAACACGACAACCCGTTATATGAGGGTTTCTAATAATAGTTTGGGTTATGCGACCTCAACAGATGTAACCACATTGTGGCGTGTTGAGTATGAATCGAATGGTACTGATTTTCGGTTGTGCAACATCAATAGCGAAAAGTGGTTGGCAGTGTCTATATCAACAAGTGGGTGGAATAGAGTAACGATAACTCCTTCACTTGCTTCATCAAAAAATAATTCCAATGTATTCAGCCTGAGCGCATACTCGAACTCCGATTGGAGCGAAACTGACCAACGCGCAAAAAAGTATCTTCAATATACGTACAATGGAACTCCTTACTACATTTACTATTATTATGGTGGTTGGTCAACTAACACCAACATTACCTCCTCTTCCCCCATGCAAATCGAGCGTTGGAGCAAGACCACTACCACCTCTGTCTCCATTGTCTCCGACCCTGATTCACACACATTCCTGTGGAACAAGACGGGGGGAACTCCCGATGTAGAGCCTGTTTCTTACGAGGTGCAACTAATATCCGACACCTATATATATAATGTGCCTGGTTCCAATCCTGACTTGGGGAACTACAACACCACCAAACTCAACCAAGACACTACGGCCACCTACAATCCCGATGACATCAAAGATGCCGGCTACGCTCTTTCTTGGTATTGGAAATCGCGCCAAGGCGAAACCAAACGCGATACCTCCTACCTCACTGCCGACCTGATTCACAACTCTGTAGATAATACCTCCTTCCGATACGAGGAGAAACCTCGTCCCATGATGTTCCTGTCGGACCCCTCCTCTGCCAATAATAAGACCAACTACAGCCTGAATGTCACCACCGTCGGCCCCTCGCCCTTCAATGTGATGACAACCAACAATCGTGAGAACACCTTGCGGTATGCGGACTTCTCCGACGAACTGATACTCTCCGTTACCCACAACGGGCAGCAGGTGGCAACGCGTAGTGTGTATATCCTTCGTCAGGCATTCCACTATGTGTATTTTGATGATATGTTGGCAAATTTGGAACCGCCTACTTACTACTTCCCCGCGCAGGCTTCTACGTCGCAACCGCTTCAGAAACAGTTTGCTATCACCTTGCAGCATATACAAGGGGATGTCCTGTTCGACAAGGACGGCAATACTGCAGAAGATGAGCATGGGCAGGTGATATACGACAAGCGTGTGCAGACAAACCTTGATAGAAACGCTGTGAACGAAAAGCAGGTTACCTTTCTCAATCCCGATGGCTCAACAGCCCAATGGCTTAGTTATCAATTGGATGAGAATACACCCCTTATCGTGACAGCAGAGCCTAACAACACACAGAGTATGCGCCGTGCTACTTTGCAGGGGTCATTCAAATACAAGGGAACTGATGATGCCCAAGAGCACCACAAGATATTCTATGCCTCTATTTTTCAATATAGTACCAATGAGACGGGCGAGAGGAAGTTCCGTGCCTATAAAGGTTTTGCCAACGATGCTCTTGACGCAGACGGGCGGCAACGGGTACACCAATTGGAAAAGACCATCTACTACCGCGCAGGTGAGGAAATCCTCTTGCAACTCAACGAAACCAAGTTCATCGGCTATATGCGCTGGTACGACTACCAAACTGGCAAAGCCCCGCAATACAATAGCGATGGTACGGAAGTTTCAAATTTCTGGGTACAACGTTCGCAGGTAGTAGTGGGCAATAATGTGACCAATTTTACAGCCATCAATTCTGATGGCGAAACCTCGCATGGTTTGTATGCTACTTATACTGATGCACTTAGCCCGCAACAAGGACAGAATGATAACTACATCAAGTGCCCCAAATTCCGTGGTTGGAGTGACCGGCAAGAACGCCGGATAGCCTGCGATGTCAGTGCCTACACCGACTATGTCATCTCTGATACCTGTGTGCAGGAGCCCACTTTGTCCTATCGGCAAATCTTCCACCTCATTCCCGCAGAACGCATGGCGGACAGCCTTAGCAAGTTCACCACTGACCAAGACCGTGCCTTCGAGGAGTACTACTACATTGCCCCTGCGGGCAAAGATGTATTGCTCGAAACCCGCTATGCATACAACCACTACATAGACCATGCCTCGGAGTTGTGCTATTATTTCTACGGCAAAAACAATCAACTCACACAGTTCGGCTCCTCGGCTGCCCCCAATGCACAGTGGTATTCGCGCAAGTCCACAGAGACCGACTATACATCTGTCACTATCAATGATATAAATGGTTACGCCCACATCGAGCACGGCAATACGGTCGAAACGGTTATCTATGAATTGCGCATCCCTGCAAAATACACGCAATCAAACAAAGATATTCGTTTGGCACGTTTCACCGTGGAGTATATGGATCGTAATCTCTGCGGACCTCGCGATGATAGCACCCATATCATCACCGACCAAGAGATTGCACGCAACTATACCAACGTGGTCAAGCAGGACTTCAACTTTGGCAAGAAACCCGCAGGCACTGCAACGGAATACCTCGACCGGCACCTCAATTGGGACGAGGCTTCTTACGGCTACACGTATGTGAGTGGCAAGGTGCCTTACCAACGTGTGGTCAATAATCCTTTCCCTTATTACGGCGAGTATTGCCTTACCAATCGGGTGGGAGCAACCTCTGTGGATACTTGGTTGGACGACACGCCCCAGCATGGCGGTGCTGCCAATGGCTATTGTATGTACGTGGATGGTGGTCTTCGTCCGGGACTGGTAGCAAGTATCTCCACCGAACAGCGTATATGTTCGGGTCTGCAGTTATATTGCTATGCGTGGATATGCAACCCGTCTCATGATGCCGCGGGTATCACAGCCAACTTGCCTATCTTCCGTTTCAACGTACAAGGTCGCAACAAAGATGCCAACGGCAACTACGGCGATTGGGAGGATATTGGTGTCTTCTTCGCGGGCACGCTGCCCTACGCTGGTGGCGAGGCTGGTTGGCGACAAGTCTTCTTCCCCCTTGTCAGTGCCAACGACTACGACGAGTCGCGGGTGTCTATCTACAATTTCGCCAATAGCAATCAGGGCAACGACTTCCTCATCGACGACATCTGCCTCTTTGCCTCCAAACTGCCCTTGGCTGCCTATCAGGTCATGACCTCTTGTGCTTCCGAGAACCGCGAAGCCGCCGTCGCACGTGTGGACTATACACGGCTGACCGGTGATTGGGGCTGCAAACCTATCTACTATCAAATCTACGACCTCACCGACAATAAGCCCGTTAAGACCGACTATTACAACAAGTTTGCCGAAAAGGATAGTACCCATGGCTGCATCATCATCCCGCAGAACGATTATGATCCTGCTAAAACCAACGATGCCAACTACCGCCAAGACCACACTTGTATGAAGAACGTGGACGAAAGCAAGTCGGTATTCACCTCTGTCACGGCATTTGTGGATTCCATGAGCAGTGAGTTCACCCGCCTCAACGGGGGTAGCGCAACGGGCATCCAAGAGGTCACCATGAAGGCGTATGTCAAGACAACGGAGAACGGAAAGGAACGCTATGTGCTCTATGTCGGGCATATCCTTGGCAACTCCAAGTTGGATGCCAACCACTCCTACGAAATCCGTATGGCAGACGAAATCATCGAACTCGCCAACCCCGATTGTGCCCTCCGCACCCCCCTGCCCGTCTATGACAAGACTGCTCTCAATGTCAACAATCAGACCTCGCCCGTCATCGGTGCCTGTGCCAACGACCTCTATCCTGTCGAGGTGCGTGTCACCAATACCACCGACGACAATAAGACCATCTATGCCACCACCAAAGCCGACTGGCTGCTGGCATATCGTTTTGACGACTGCTTCAACGGGCATTTCCTAGAGGACGGCAACAGATACGTCCCCACGGCAGAGGAGAAAGCCAAAGCCGACACCCTGTTCCTCCATACCTACGGCTATCTTCGTGGCAAGGTGGAAGATGCCATCAAGGACATGCGTCGTCTCCCTACCGATACATTGGGCAACCCCAACTACTTTGCCACCGATGTCTCACAACTCGACCCCAAGGCTTTCCACAACGAGGATGCTTACCCTCTCATCAAAGACCTTTGCGACCGAGGATTATTGCGCCTGAGCATTGAGTTCGAGTCCTTCTACATGCCTGCCGCGGATACCGTGCGCTATTGGATTTACCCCATTCTTGGTACGGCAGTCTATACCGACCTGGAAACACACAAGTCAACCACACTCACCGACTGCGACGAACCCATGCTTCTCTATATCTCCACAGCCAACACGGACTATGTGCTCAACCTCAGCCCTATCCCTTACAACCAAATGACCGACGATCAGCGGGCACAACTGCCCAACATCCGTGTGTCGGCATCCATGGCAAACACCGAATTCTGTGTGCCGGTCAGCAATATCAATGGGGTGGCACTCGGCTGGGATAGTTGCCAAGTCGTCAGCACTACTGACTCCGTCATCGCCCCGCTGATAGGCACTTCGGAGTTCAGCATGCACTACACGCAGGACAAAATTTGGGGACAGGGATTCATTTCGGAAAGCAACGACTACTATCAGAATGGCGGCACCATACGTTTCCGCCCTGTGGACACTGCCCACGTTGCCGAGATGCAGCGGTTGCATGATGCTAATCCTACCCTCTACCACGACAACCAACCCGGTCTCTGGCGTGCCAACACGCACACTATGCGCCCTGGCTGCGAATACACCATGCGTCTCCAACTTATGGATCGCTCCACCTCAGCCATTGATACCAGTGGCTGTAAGGTGGGCACTGCCTATTTCAATGTCATCATCATCCCCGACACCATGGTCTGGCGACCTACCTACGGCAACGAGTGGGGCGACGACCGCAACTGGCGTGCTGTCATCAACGGGGTGGAGCAGGACTTCGGCTTTGCACCCCTCCCGCAGACCTTGGTCATCATCCCGCAGTTGGAAAGCGGGGCTGCCACCGGCGACTATCCGCGTATCACAACGCGCAACCTCTATCCCATGGATGCCAACTATGTCCCCAACCAATGCCGCAAGATTCACTTCAATCCCCGCACGCGGCTCCTCAACCAGCACTTGCTCGCCTAGGACTCGGCGTTTGTCGATATGACCCTCCCGCAGGGCTCCACTTATTTCGTCTCCGCACCAGTACAGGATATGTATTCGGGCGACCTCTTTGTGCCCCATACGGGCAATATGTACAGCGGTCAAAAGGTCGACGAACCCGACCACTTCGAGGTCAGCAACTTCAAAGGCACACGCTCCGGCACGGCAGCCTATGCCTTCTATCCCTCGTACTACAACCACACCGTCAGCATCATCCACAGCAGCGACAAAATCTCCACCGTCACCGGCACCGCTTCATTCAGCTGGTCCAACACCTTGGACGAACCTCTCTCCCCGGGCATGGGCTATGCCGTCTCCGGCTATGGTCCTGGTAATGACTCCCACAGTGACCTCAAGATCCGCCTGCCCAAGCCCGACAACGAGTATTTCTATTACGACGAGAATGGCAATTCCACTTCGCACAAGGTCACGCTCACCCGCACCAATGCCCATAAACTCGCCTATCCGCTGAACGGCGACTACACCTTCACCCTCACCAATGCAGGAACCGACACTACTTTCCTCTTCGGCAATCCGACCATGGCGTATATTGATATGGCAAAGTTCGTCGATGCCAACAACACCATACTCAAAAACCATTTCCGCACCCTCATCAAATCCGAATGGCGTACCGTGCCGCTACAAGCCATGTCCGACCCCACACAGCGTTTCATCGACCCCATGCAGTCGGTGCTCCTCACCACGTATCTGCCTGCTCAGGAAATCAAACTGACTCTTAGCCCCGAGCACCTCTCCGTCAGCAACGCCGGCACTACTGCCCCTGATACTTCCGACCCGCAACCTGCGCCTGCCCGCCATGCGCCTGCCGACGGACATACCGTGCAGAGCGAGGTCATGGACATCATTGCCTGCTATCGTGGCAGGGCTGCCTATGCCACACTTGCCAAACTCGATTTCGCCGCCAATGGTTATGATGCCGACGAAGATGTGCCTTTCATCTCCTCCGGCATCGAGGACAAAGGCAATGCCGTCACCACTCCTGTCAATATCTACACCGTGGCAGGCTCGCAAACGCTCATGGCGGATATCCGTAGTGATATTGGCATTGTGCCTGTTGGCTTCCTGCTCAAGTCGCGTACGGATAGTATCTATATCTCTTTCCATACGACGGCGAACTGGACCTCCGAGTGCTACTTCTGCGATGTCCTTACGGGCACCAAGTTCCCCATTTACAACGACTCCCGTTTCCATATCGCCACACCGGCGGACCACGAGTTGCGCTATTATATACAAGGTCCTTACCAAGGCCCCGGTCCCGTCACGGGTTTTGAGGATACTGGGGACGGCAATGGCACCACCATCTATGATTCCCGGCAACAATACTTGACCGCTTTCTCCTCGTCTCCGCAAACGGCGACGCTCATTGCCTCGGGAGATATGGCAGAGGTTAATGCTTACGACCTCGCAGGACGGCTTTTGCTTTCCGTATCTTTGCCCACCCCTGCCCCCGTAACCACCATTTCTTTGCCCTCGGGTATCGCCCTCCTCAAAGTCCGCCTCACCTCCGGCATCACCCTCCAAACCAAACTGATTGTGCAATAGTATTAACTATTAATTATTAACTGTTCGCCGAGTTACCCTTGAATCTTACTTGAACAATTAGTACGAACTATGTTGAAAAAAGTGATTTATATGAGTAAAAAAGTG
>ERZ808274.962-NODE-962-length-11141-cov-3.641710_pt1 | contig 11141 bp, 12 predicted proteins | sample MGYA00521277_ERZ808274 | MGnify/ENA primary metagenome ERZ808274 (study PRJEB31516, sample SAMN03275597) | gut metagenome | biome: mammalia-associated habitat; material: feces | host: Papio cynocephalus | place: Kenya | collected 2012-07-28 ... | reverse complement strand
CAAAATGTCGTTCTGTGCACTCACCGTGAGCGTTATCAACTCATAGCCCGTGCCTGCCAGTTTCTCCTCAATCCAAGTCTGTATCTGCTGCTTGTCCAACATTATCTCTTGATTTTTTATCTTTTTCGTACTCCTTATTATATTACTCTTTCTCACCCACGACCCGCGACAGACCCGCGATAGACCCGCGACAAACTCCCTACAATTCCCCTTGTTGCATACGGATGATTGTGGACTGATTTACAATGGACGAGGGAACCTTTTCGGGTCCCCTCGCTCAATTCGAGTGCAAAGGTACTACTTTTTCCGTAAATATGCAAATAAATTCTTCATTTTTGTGCGAAAACAATCTACATAGCACAAAAGATATTCCATTATTCTCACTTATTAACTTATCCACACAATTGGAATGGTTTTTGCGTAGAGTATTATACGATATGTTCAATTAACATCAAACTAATCGTAACTATGAAACAAATTCATCTTTCAGCCATTGTACTGGCAACCCTGCTCACGGCTTCAGTCCTATCCCTTGAGGCGCGTGCGAACACCTCTCCCCTACCCGCAACAGGTACCACCGGTATCCGAGTGGATACATTGGAGCATTGCCTGCGTATGCACGATGGCGACAAAGCGGTGTATATCTATCATGGTGTGCCCTACGCCCATGCGGAGCGGTTCAGAGCACCGATTATGGCGGACGGCATTGAACCAAGCGACACCTACACACACAGTTATCTCACTTGTTATCAACGCATTAACTATGCTGCTCCCGACAAGCAATATGGAGAGTCGCATGTAGTCCTGCACGGGGGAGAGGCATCTCCCTTGACAGAAGATTGTCTGGTACTCACCATTAACTCGCCCTACCCGTTGGACGCTGCCCAAACCGCACAACTGCCTGTTTTTGTGTACATTCACGGAGGCAACTACTACGCGGGCGGTGGTGAAAAAAACAACACCCAGTTGGCAGAATTTGCCCTGCGCGAACAAGTGGTGACAGTGACCGTGACCTACCGCCTGGGAGTATTCGGATATATGTATCAGCCTGATTCCATGTCAGTTAACCTCGGTTTGCAAGACCAACTGACGGCACTTCGCTGGGTGCACAACTATATCCACCGTTTTGGCGGTGATGCCGGAAATATCACCTTGGCAGGTCAGTCTGCAGGTGCACAGAGCGTGGTCTATTGTTTGGCTGACAGCAGTCGTGTCCCTGTCCGTCGCGCCATTGTATTTTCCGCACCCATGGGGCTGACCACCGGCAAATGTATTGCCACACAACGCACCCGATATATCCGTAACTATCTGGACAAAAGAGGGTTGGACGTATGGACATGTCCAGCCGACTCCCTGTTGGCTGCCCAATTGGCATATATGGACAGCCACCCGCAACAGTGGCATGCCCTCCCCTTCTCGCCTACCGGCCTGCCGCAGATGCCCAAGTACGGAGCACGTGTACAATGGCCGGAACAGGTAGTGGTGAGTGCACAGGCACAGGACGGCAGTATGTTCGGACCTAAAGTGGCATGGGGTTTCGTAACCCGCAATGTGTTTATCCATCCTGCAAAACGCTATGTGCGTTACCTGCAAAAACAAGGTGTACAGGCACAATATCACCTCTATACATGGCAACCGCGCGGCTCTGAATTGCAGGCAGCACATTGTGCAGAATTGCCCTTGTTCTTGGACGGTGTAGAGGATTTTTGGGTCGGCTCATGGATTATGGGTGATGTCACAGGAGAGGAATTGCGCCCCATGCGCGAGAAGGCTATGGACGACCTTGCCCACTTTATGCGCACCGGCAAATGGACTATGGATTAACACATTAGACTCAACAACCCATATACCGCAAACAAGGCTGCTTGACGTAATGTCGGGCAGCCTTATTTATATCCAATAATATAATTAGGTACTAATTATATCCCGAGTTTCTTGCGGATGTCTTTTGGAATGGCGTTCTTGTGGACAAGGACATCGTTGGTCTTGAACTTCATAAATGCCTCGGAGACGTACCAGATACCCTTATAGTCAGACTTTTGTGTGCCCCATGAGTTCTTAATCATGTAGTAGCGTTTGCCGTTTTGGTCGTGTGCGGTACCGAAGATTTGCATGCCATGGTCATCGGTGTTCTCCCAACTGTCATACGCCTGTTGGCGCATTTCCTGGGTTACTTCCATTTCGGGTAGGGGTTTCTTGGTGAGTTCTTCTCTCTTGTCCTTGTCTGTAAGTCCCAACCAATGTGCGGCGTCGCTGCCTGTGAGGTCAGCCCCTTTGTCAGCATCGGGCATGACACCGATACCTTTGCGGGTGAAGCCTACTTCGCTGACATCTGCGCCCCAAGCCAAGGTATAGCCGTTAGCAATAGCATTGTCAATGATGCGCATCATCTCGTCCATAGGCACATTGTACATCTGGTCCATACGCCAGTTGTCGGGTACCTCAAGGGCGAAAGTGGTGTAGAAAGGATGGTGGGTATAGGAGGTGATACTCACATAGTCGTCGGCATTGAGACCCAATTCTTTCACAAAGGACTGGGGGGTGTACGTCTTGCCGTTGTAGTTGAAGGTCTCGGGGCATTTGCCGAGGTAGGTGTCGTAGACAGCCTCCAAGCCTTTCGCCCATACGGGGGTGAGTTTTTTGAGTTTGCCGGATGTGAGTGCATGTACATAGCCTTTAGCCACTGCATCCAACTCTGCATGTACTGGGAGTGTATCTGCAGGGCTGCTTGCATATTGGATGCCGGGCATAGCATCTTGAGGTACAAGTCCGTAGTTCTTCATACAATAGATGACATCGTAGGCAGAGCCACCGGGGGCAAACTCCGCGGTGCCATACATACGTACTACATACTTGGCACGGTCCATCATGGTGTGGTGGACTACAAACATCTCGCTGAGGTCATATTCCCCTTTGCCCATACGGAGCAACTCGCTCTCGATGAAGCCGATAGTGGAGAAACTCCAACAAGTACTGCTGCGGTGTTGGTCTTTGACGGGTGTGATACCTACACTGTCAATAGTTGTGAAACGGAAACCTTCAATGGTGTCCGGTTTTGCCTCTGTAGCATCTTGTGCAAAGACGCCTACAGAAAGTGCCGACATAGCGGCAATCAAAAGGGTTTTGTTCATGTCTTATTATTTATTACTATATTTTATAAACTGCCTGTCTAATGCCCTCATATCAATCCATGTTTACGGACGGGCTCACACGTAATCTGTATCCCCAATCGGCGAAACGTCTTCCTATCCACCTCAGAGAGCATGACTGTAGAATGGGCTTGGCAGCCATTGAGACGTGGCAATTGGCGCAATGCCTCGGCACAACGCTCATCGCTCTGACTCAAGACAGACAACGCCACCAACATCTCGTCGGTATGCAGGCGCGGGTTATGCCCCTGCAAGTAGGCAATCTTCGTGTGCTGTATGGGGGCTATCAACTTCTCGGGCAACAGGCGCACAGAGTGGTCTATGCCCGCCAGATGTTTGGTTGCATTGATTAGCAATGCCGCCGAACACCCCAACAAATCACCCGTATGCGCTGTGATAATAGTACCGTCCTCCAATTCGATTGCAGTTGCCGACGCATTCTCTTTGTCCCTGCATGCCTTAGCCGCCATAGTAGTGCGACGGTAGTCGGTGGTTATCCCCAATTGGCGCATCAGCAGCGTTATCTTGCTCACCTCTTTCTCCACATCATGCCCATCGGCAAAAGCGTCAAGCGCAGCATAATAGCGGCGGATAACCTCCTGCCGGCTTGCCTCGTTGCACACCTCATCGTCCGAGATACAGAAGCCCACCATGTTCACCCCCATGTCGGTGGGCGACTTGTACGGGTTATGCCCGTAGATACCCGTGAAAAGTGCGTCCAAGACTGGGAATATCTCGATGTCGCGGTTGTAGTTGATAGCGATATTGCCATACGCCTCGAGGTGGAACGGGTCGATCATATTCACATCGTTGAGGTCGGCAGTTGCAGCCTCATAAGCCACATTGACGGGATTCTTGAGTGGCAGGTTCCACACGGGGAAGGTCTCGAACTTGGCATAACCAGCCTCGATACCCCGCCGGTGCTCATTATAGAGTTGTGAGAGGCACACCGCCATCTTCCCACTGCCGGGTCCCGGTGCTGTTACTATCACAAGCGGGCGCGAGGTCTCTACATAATCGTTCTTGCCAAACCCCGCCGGCGAAGCGATAAGCGACACATTGGTCGGATAACCGTCTATCAGGCGATGGTAATAGACCTTCACACCCAGGTTCTCCAACCTCCGCCGGTAGGCATCTGCCGATGGTTGCCCATTGTAGTGCGTTACCACCACACTGCCCACATAGAACCCGCGGTGCTGAAACTCGTCGCGCAAACGCAATACGTCCTCATCATAAGTAATACCCAAATCCTGACGCACCTTGTTGCGCTCGATGTCCACCGCGGAGATGACAATCAGTATCTCAATGCGGTCGGCGAGTTGCGAGAGCATCTGCAACTTCGAGTCCGGTTGAAAACCCGGCAGGATACGCGATGCATGGTTGTCGTCGAAGAGTTTGCCGCCGAGTTCAAGGTAGAGTTTGTTGCCAAACGCCACAATGCGCTCACGGATATGCTCCGACTGGATGCGGATGTACTTGTCGTTGTCAAAACCGAGTTTCATATCATCGGTCAGAACATATTTTCAATATCGTAGTCCGATGATAAATTCTGCGGCTCTTCGGGTAATGTGTCTGCATCTGCTTGCGCCTCCGTATTGCTGTTGTTGGTGCGATACTCGGGGCGATACAGCACTTGCACATTCTCGGCTATAATCTCCGTTTTTCGCCGTATCTGACCGTCTTTCTCCCATGTGCGCGTCTGCAGTTTGCCCTCTACATACAGTTTCATGCCCTTCCGCACATAACGCTCCGCCCACTCGGCAAGGTTGCGCCACAGCACGATAGGGTGCCATTCCGTCCTGTCCGGAACCTGCACACCGTTCTGCATGGTGTAACCACGCTCCGTAGTGGCAAGATTGAAACGGGCAATAGCAGTGCCCCGATCTAAATAGCGTACTTCGGGGTCTCCCCCCACATTACCTACCAAAATTACTTTGTTTACCGATGCCATATTTGCAAAAACTTAATCTATATAATAAGGTCTAAAAACACCGCAAAATTACGAAAAACTTTGTACACATCAAAATTTAGTTGTAACTTTGCACAGAAATATACACGGAATATGAAGCAAACTCGATTGGTAGTGCTCTTGGTGCTCGCTCTCGTATGGAGTGGCGCGGGTTGTTTGTATGCGCAAGCCAAAGATATGATGGTGCGCTGCGTAGCGTTCTACAACCTTGAAAATCTGTTTGATACCATCCACGACGAGGGTAAGAACGACTACGAATATCTCCCCGACGGAGGTATGAAATGGACCCCCCTCAAGTATGAGCACAAGATACAGAACATGGCGTATGCCATCTCCCAAATCGGCACCGATGAGGACCCTCGCGGGGCTGCCTGCATCGGCGTGGGAGAAGTGGAGAATATAGGTTGTCTCCATGATTTGTGCACCGAACTGCGCAAGCACAACCGTCACTATGAACCCGTCCTGCTCGAAGGTCCTGACCGCCGCGGGGTGGATGTGGGTTTCCTCTACAACCCCGGTAGGTTCAAGCCCGTGTCTGTGAAAGGATACGAACTCCACGCCCATTATGCCGACGGCGGAGTGGTCAAGAGCCGCTTGCAGTTGTGGGTATCGGGATATATGCTGGACGATAACCGCAAGATAGTCCGAGACAAGATTCATATCAGTGTCAACCATTGGCCCTCACGCTACGGCGGAGAGGAGAGCAGCCGTGCCACACGTGATACTGCCGCCATGCTCTGCAGGGAGGTGTGCGACAGCATCTATCGTGCCGATGCCCATGCGAAAATCATCATCATGGGCGACCTGAACGACGACCCGTTCAATCACAGTTGTGCCACCGTATTGGGGGCAAAGAAGACCCGTGAAGAAGTGGAACCGCAAGGATTCTTCAACACTCTTTGGCTCAAACTTGACCGCGGTATCGGCAGCCTTGCCTACAACGGCAGTTGGAACCTCTTCGACCAAATCATCATCTCCGAACCCTTGATGAATGCCAAACCCGAAGACGGCAAATGGGTGTATTGGAAATCGCAAATTTTCAACAAACCTTTCCTCACCGTGCAAGAGGGCAAGGACAAAGGAACGCCTTTCCGTACTGTCAAGAGCGGCGTATGGCAGGACGGTTACAGCGACCACTACCCTACTATGATATATCTTATCAAACAGAAATAACCTATTGGCTAACAGAACAACAAGTATGAATACTACACCCCTTAAAAGAAATACAGAGCCCGTGCGTATGCGCAATTACGGGCGCATTGTGCAGGATATGGTGGCATTGGCTGCCAAAGAGCAGGATGCCAATCGTCGTCACCAAATGATAATCTATATTGCACAATGCATGCGGCAGAAGAACGCCATTTGGAACAAGGAACAGGAGTCCGGCATCCAACGTCTGAAAGAGGATATCTACACCCTGTCCCGAGGAGCATTGACATGCGACTTCCCCGAGTTTGAGCCCCTGATGCAGCAACTCATGCAGCACCCTATGCCCGTGAACGAAACGCGCGCCATGATGCCTCAGAAGAAAAAGAAGAAGGTCATATAAAAAGGGGTCCAACCCGCGATAGACCCCCTATACACCCCCGATATACAACGCTATTTCTCGCGCTGTATCAATTCGTACAGGTAGTTATATTGTTCGGGGAAGATGCTGAAGTCCATTTGTACGCCACTGCGTCCGGGGTCCCAACCATCCTTGATATGCAGAAACATACGTGCCATGGTCTGAATATGCACGTTTCCACGTATAGTGCCTGCGCGCATGCTGTTTTTGATGGCGTCGATCCATAGGTTCAGTTCCATCTCGTACAATCTCCGAGCACGACGGTAGAGGTCGGGATATTTGCTGTATGCCGTGTACATGACCGTCACCACGTTGCTGGTGTTGATATTCTTGTTCTCCACCATATCCAGGAACTCGCGCAAACGGTCCAAGTATCCCAACATTGCGTCTATCATCTCGGGTATCGTCACCGTATGCGGCACTTTGCCAAGTGCCTGTTGTTTCGGGGTCAGCAGATACGTATTCACCACTTCCTCAAACAACTCGTCTTTGTCCTTGAAGTAGTAGTACATCGTACCGCGCCCCATATTCAGCGCAGCCTGTAGGTCTGTAATTGACACATTGGCATACCCCTCAATCATATACAACTCCAATGCTTTGAGCAGGATATGCTCTCTTCTGTTCTCTACCATAATATTCTCCGATTAAAAAGCCACCCGGCAATGAATGTCGGGCGGCCGTTATGACAAGCACGTCATTTTTTGATTATTTCACAGGTTCGTCTTGCAGTCCCCACCCCGTGATGGTGGCGACATAGGGAATCACCGAGTAGGCTATCTTCTGATGTCCTGTATAGTTGGGGTGGGACGAGGCACCGAGGTCACTGTCATTATCGTGCAAAGCGGGGCAAAGCCCAAGATAATACACGTTCTTCATGCCGCAGTTGTTCACCAGTTCGCGCATATACGTAAACAGGTACTCGTGCGCCTTCGTGGCAATACACAGCACAGGATAATCCTCTCCATAGTTCGCCTTGATCTCACGCAGCAGTTTGTAGTATTGGTCGCGGAACTTCTCGTATTTGGGTTGCATAGCCACCGAGAAATCATTGGCACCCAGATAAATAACGGTCATAGCAGGACGAAAATCCGATTTCTCTGCCGTCCAACGTGTAGCCTGCGTAGAGTCCATATCGAAGGTCTGCATATATCGCTCGGGCATCCACCAACCATTGAATTTGGAGTTGTAGTTGCGCGTGATACCCATACCTGAGTGCGCCACAGCCACATAATCCGCTCCGAAATAGCGTGCAATGATAGCGGCATACGTCTTGGAAGCATCCTCCGTTTCGGGCGTAAATGGGTCGGTCTTGACACTATTCTCCGAACCGTAACCGCACGTGTAACTGTCGCCTATGAACTCCAACTGCCTGTCAGACAACGGTGTAGCGGGGTAGAACTTGTCGGCGGTAAACTCCATAACCGTGGTAGTTCCCTGCTCTCCTTCAGTACGCTTTTGCAGCACCACCTCATGGATTCCCCGGCGGGTCTTGTTCACGGGGTCTGAAGCAGCCACCAAGGTGATGACCGAATCCGTGCCGTAGGTCGCGATGACGCGGTCGGGTACATCACTCGTGGGGCTGTCAATCCACACATTATAATAGTTGCGTTTGGTGTCGGATACCTTCATGGTCAGCGACTTACCCGAATACGCCACGCGAATGGTGGTTGCCGTCCAATCGAATGACACGGCAGTCCCCTCTACGGCGGTACGCCCCACATAGGTGATGCGCGTATCGGTAGCGGGAATGGTCTCCGCAGCCATGGAAACAACCGTCAGCAATGACGTGGCAAATAAAGCAAACCTCTTCATTATGTACGATTTACGAATTTACGATTTCGTTACTCGAAGGCACCCATTTGCAGCATAGCCACCTCTTTGGCAGTGAGGAAACGGTATTTGCCTCGTGCCACATTCTTTTTGGTAATGCCTGCGAAAGAGACACGGTCGAGTTTTGTGACCTTGTACCCTACTTTCTCGAACATACGGCGGACAACACGGTTCTGCCCCGAGTGGATCTCTATGCCGAGGTGTTTGCGGTCCTCTTTCGGGAACTCCAATGCATCGGGGACCACCTTCTCATTGTCAATCTCCACACCGGCACGAAGTACCGCCTCGTCAGCTTCGTCCAACTCGCGGTCGAGCGTTACGGCATAGATTTTCTTCTTTCCGAACTTGGGGTGTGTCAGTTTGGCAGCCAAGTCACCATCGTTGGTCAGCAGCAGCACACCTGTGGTGTTGCGGTCCAATCGTCCGACAGGATAAATACGTTCAGCGCATGCATTGCGTACGATGTCCAACACGGTATGACGCTCTTCGGGGTCATCGGTGGTGGTGACGGTATTCTTGGGCTTGTTGAGCAGGATATACACTTTGCGTTCACGGCGTACAGGCTGGTCATGGAACATCACCTTGTCGGTGGGTAATACCTTGGCTCCAAGATTGTCAACCACTTGCCCGTTCACGGTAATCACACCTGCTTGTATGAAATCGTCCGCTTCACGGCGCGAGCAGATACCGGCATTGGCAAGGTATTTGTTGAGGCGGATTGGCTTTGTCGGGTCCTCGTAACTCTGGATATACTCCTGACGTTTGCGCTGCGAATAGAGGTTCTGATTACGTTTTGGTTTCGGCCTGTATGGGCGTTGCATATCCTCTCCGTCCTGATTGCGATAGGGGCGGTTGCCCGTATTCTGGCGGAATGAAGGACGGTGCTCGCCATTGTTGTAGGCAGGGCGATAATCAGGATTGTACGGACGACGCTCCGTATTCACAGGCTGCTGTTCTCCATCCACATTCACACGCGGACGGGGCTCCACTTTCTCCACGCGCCCCATACCAGGACGCGAGAAACGCTGACGCGGACGACCTCCTTCGCGGGGTGTGTAGGTATTGAAACGAGGACGTGCAGATGCTCCATCTGCCGACATATATGCGCCATTCTGCTCACGCGGATTCTCATCCTGACGGTAGCCACCCTGACGCGGGGTGCCATTCTCTGGTTCAAACATTGTTTGAGGTAATTAGATGATAGTAGATAATTTTTCGGTTGGTTTATTCAACGCTTTTTGCGTAAAATCTCGTAAATCTCATGTTCAAGGTCTCGGTCGGAAATTTACGCGCATAGGCTCCAAGCGCAAAACTCAGAGCCTACACGTGTTTGTCGGACCGCGGGCACGTCTCTCGACGCAGCCTGCTCCAATCGCCTTCCGTTAGGCTTCTGCTGCTTTCTCGATAGCCAACTTGCCACGGTAGTACCCGCAAGAGGGGCATACGGTGTGGTAGATGTAGTGCGAGCCGCAGTTCGGGCAGATAGCCAATGCGGGCATTTTAGCCACGTCATGTGTACGACGTTTCGCCTGTCTGGTGTGCGATTGTCTTCGTTTAGGATGTGCCATATTCTTTGTTTAATTTATTAGTTTATAGTTTCTTGCGATGAGTGCCTGTTTTCCTTCGTGCCACGCAGAATTGCCCGTCAGTCCGCCGCTTGCTCATCTGTATTGTCGTCCTCCACCGATGTGCAAAGGTGGTCTTGGAGAAGTGCAGCCATTTTGGGGTTGCAACCACCAGATTGGTGACTATGCACCAGCGGAAGATTTACAGTTATCAATTCATAAGCCAACCACGCAAGGTCTATCGTCTGCACCTTTTCTTCCCAATCCCATTCATCTTCCGTCGCATCCACATCCATGTCCATCGGGTCCAAGCAGCGGTCGCAGGTCACTTGCACCTTGCCTTGCACGGTCATTTGCAGGTGAAAGTCCTCCTCTCGCAGGTTCAAACGTGCATGCACATACACTTTTCCGCCCAACAACTCGGACTTCTCTATAGCCTTAAAGTAAGCATCATCTAATTGAAAATCAAACAGATGTTCTCCTACTTTCAAGGTATCCAAATGTATAATATGCGTGTCCTGCTCTGTCATTCGTTGGTTGTCAATTTCAACAAAAGTGCCGAAATCAGCGTGCAAAGGTACTGCTTTTTTCGCAAATATGCAAAACTTTTTCGCAAAAATCCTCAGCAACTCTCAAACTGCCGCAGGAAACGCACGTCATTCTCCGAGAACAGGCGCAAATCCTTCACGCGGTACTTCAGGTTGGTGATACGCTCCACGCCCAATCCGAAGGCATAGCCCGAATACACCTTGGAATCTATACCGCAAGCCTCCAGCACATTCGGGTCCACCATACCACAACCCAATATCTCCACCCAACCTGTGCCTTTGCAGAACGAGCAGCCTTTGCCGCCGCACAGGTCGCAGGATATATCCATCTCTGCCGAAGGCTCCGTGAACGGGAAATACGACGGACGCAGACGTATCTGCGTATCGGGACCGAACATCTCCTTGGCAAAATACAGCAGCACCTCGCGCAAGTCGGCAAAACTGACGTTCTTGTCCACATATAGCCCCTCCACCTGGTGGAAGAAGCAATGCGCACGCGCCGAGATAGCCTCG
>ERZ808274.959-NODE-959-length-11215-cov-3.538889_pt1 | contig 11215 bp, 10 predicted proteins | sample MGYA00521277_ERZ808274 | MGnify/ENA primary metagenome ERZ808274 (study PRJEB31516, sample SAMN03275597) | gut metagenome | biome: mammalia-associated habitat; material: feces | host: Papio cynocephalus | place: Kenya | collected 2012-07-28 ... | reverse complement strand
CGGACTTGCAGGGACCCCGCAGGGCGTCCGCGTCCCCGGCGATGCTATTAATAACGCAAAGTACAATAATACTACCGTGCAATACATAAAAAATGCCAACTTTCGGTGCGGTTGCCATGGTTATGAAAACGAATAAGTTGCACAATTATATGTTTTTTTGTACCTTTGTCGGCAATTGTCATTTGCAATGAAGAAAATCATCCTCATAGCCATTTTCCCACTGCTTATCGGGTGCGGGCAGCGTGCGGTCCCCAAGCCCTACGGCTATTTCCGTATCGCCATTCCCGACACGGCATACACGCAGTATGCCCCGCAGGGGTACCCGTATGCCTTTTCTCTCTCAGACAATGCCACGGTGCGCCCGCACAGCCACAAGGGCGATGCCTATTGGATAGACATCGACTACCCGAGGCTCAACACCACTATCCATTGCAGTTACAAGCCCGTTCACGGCAATCTCCGCGCACTCTCGCGGGACGCGCAGGAGTTCCTCTACAAACATGCCACCATAGCCACCTCTATTCCCGAACAGGGATTCGAGAACCCCGATGCGCGCGTCTGGGGTGTGTACTACGAACTCAACGGCAACACCGCAACGCCTATTCAGTTCTATCTGACGGATTCTGTGCGGCATTTCTTCAGGGGTGCCGTCTATTGCAACACCATTCCCAATCAGGATTCCCTCGCGCCTGTCTATGACTACATGCGTGCTGATGTGCGCCGCCTGATGGAGTCCTTCACGTGGCAGCAGCCCTAAGACAACGATGAGCGTCCTGTCCTATATCCAATCGCAGCACCTTGCGGGGCACCCCCTCTTGGCTGTCCTTCTCGACCCCGAGAAGCCTGCGGCAGGCAAGGCACTTCTCCCGCATCTCAACGGCGTGGACTTGGTGTTGGTAGGAGGTAGCACCCGCGCAGAATGTGCAGATTTCGCCGATTTCATCGGGCTCATTCGCGCTCACACCACGCGCCCCGTGGTGCTTTTCCCTGGCAACGTGGCGCAGTTCACCCCCGCGGCAGACGCTCTCCTTTTCCTGTCGTTGCTCACGGCACGCACACCCGATGTGCTTATCGAACCGCATATCCGGGCGGCATATGCCATTCGCGCATCGGGCATCGAGTCCATCCCGATGGGCTACATACTCATCGATGGCGGACACTTCAGCAGCACCCAGCGCACCACACACAGCACTCCTTTGCCGCAAACCGATATTTCCGCCATAGTGCATACTGCCATTGCCGCCGAGTTATTGGGCAAAGACCTTATATATTTAGAGGCTGGCAGCGGAGCCAAGACGCCTGTTTCCAGAGGTATTATCCGTGCCGTGCGCGAACAGACAAGCGTTCCGCTCCTTGTGGGTGGGGGAATTTGTACCACAAGGCAGATGACAGACGCCTACCGGGCAGGGGCGGACATCGTGGTCATCGGCAACCATTTCGAGCACCACCCCGAACAACTGCCCCTGTTTATCCAAGCCCAAAACGACTATGCAACCCGTTGAAACCGACGATATCCGCTATATGCGCCTTGCCCTTGACGAGGCACGGCAAGCCCTCCGCGCAGGCGAGGTGCCTGTCGGTTGCGTCATTGTTGCCGGCAATCAAATAGTAGGACGCGGACACAACCTCACCGAGACGCTGCAGGACGTTACCGCGCACGCCGAGATGCAGGCAATCACCGCCGCCGCACAGACATTGGGCGGCAAGTACCTCCCGCAGTGTACCTTGTATGTCACCGTCGAACCCTGCGTGATGTGTGCGGGGGCAATCGGTTGGGCGCAGGTAGCGCGTGTCGTCTATGGCGCACCCGACCCCAAACGCGGCTTTGCACTCTTCGCACCACGTGCCTTACATGCTAAGTGTCAGGTGGTTACGGGCGTGTTGGAAGACGAATGTCGTGAATTGATACAAACCTTTTTTCAACATAAACGTGTATGAAAATCCAGATGAGCCGCACCGTGCGTATCACGTGCCAAGTGCTTTCTTTATTGGCTTTGGCAGCCATCACCCTGTACCTGTTTCCCAAGTACAGCACGCCTTTCAAGTACCATTTCGAGGTCGGTCAACCATGGGGCTATGGGCTGATGACAGCAGAGTTCGACTTCCCCATCTACAAGACCAACGAACAGATTGCCGCCGAGCAGGCTGAAGCATTGAGCGATTATACTCCCTGCTACACTTTCGTCCCGAATGCCGAACAAAAGGACATCTACATCGTCTCCTTGGAGGAGATGGAGCGTATCCGTACAGGGGGCTGCGGCGGGGTGTCAGTGCTCAACAACCGCGTGGCAACCGCCGTACCCATTGCCGACATCTACACGCCCAAAACGGCTTTCCAACTCACGATGCAGGAGTTGCAACCCAACCTCGTGTACGACACCGTCACCTCCGACAACCTGCGCAACAGCCTCTTGTCCTCGGTCTCCCTCACACAGGGCATGGTGCAGGCAGGCGAGAAAATCATTGACACCGGCGAGATTGTCTCCTCCGAAGACTACCAGATTCTCGAATCGCTCCGCCGCGCATTGGAGGAGAAAGACGTCTCCCGCACGCAGTCTGTCGTGTCCACTATCGGGTGCGGACTGCTGATAATCATAATGTTAGGTATCTTTGTTCTCTACTTGTACATCTTCCGCCGCAAACTCTTGGACGACCTCAACAATATGCTTTTCTTCACCCTCCTCATGGCTATCATCATCGCAGGGGCATTTCTCGTCTTGCGCTACGCGCCCGTGGGGTGGGTCTATCTCATACCTTTTGCGTGGGGACCTGTCATCGCACGCGTCTTCTACGACTCCCGCACTGCCGTCTGCCTCAACCTCATCACCGTCTTCATCGTCTCCATGGCGGTTCCTGCACCCTATATGTTCATCATCTTGCAGGTGTCAGCGGGTATGGTGGCGGTAGCCAGCCTGCGCGACATGACGCAGCGTGCCCAACTCGCACACACGGCTCTGTGGGTATTCCTCACCTATTCAGTGGTTTACACCGCCATTGTGATGATTCTGTCGGGCGATATGCACGATATTGACTACCACTATTATATCTATTTCCTCATCAACGCCATCTTTGTCATCTGCGCCTACGGCGTTGTCTATCTCTTTGAGCGCACCTTCGGCTTGGTCAGCAGTATCACGCTTGTCGAACTCACCAACGTCAATTCCGACCTCATGCACGAGTTCGCAGAGAAAGCCTCGGGCACGTTCCAGCACTCGCTGCAGGTCAGCAATCTCGCCACAGAAGCCGCCAAACGTATCGGGGCAAAGGTACTCCTCGTGCGTACCGGCGCACTCTACCACGACATCGGCAAGATGGCTAACCCCGAGTATTTCACGGAAAACCAGGTTCCCGGCTGCAATCCGCTTCTCTCTATGCCTACCAAAGAGGCGGCACGTGTCATCATTGCCCACGTCACCGACGGCGAACGCATCGCACGTCGCCACCACCTTCCCGAAGTCATCGTGCATTTCATTCGCTCACACCACGGCACATCCGTCGTGCGTTATTTCTACAATACCGCTGTCAATCAGGCAAATGCAGCCAAAGCCGAGGGCAAACCCGTGCCCGAAGTCAACATCGCCGACTACACCTATCCCGGACCCAAACCCACTACCAAAGAGGCGGCTATCCTCATGATGGCGGATGCTGTCGAGGCACGCTCGCGCAGTCTCACCGAGTTCTCCGAGAAATCCGTCTCCGACATGGTGGACAATATGATTGACTTGCAGGTCAGCGCAGGGCAGTTCTCCGATACGCCGCTGTCATTCAAGGACTTGGAAGACATACGTGCCGTCTTCAAGGAGAAAATCCTTGCCATGAACCACCACCGTATCGCCTACCCCGACATCAAGAAGTAGCCCCTATGCTCCACCCGCTCTACCTCGCTCCCATGGAGGACGTCACCGACCCTGCCTTCCGCTTGCTCTGCAAGCGGTTCGGAGCCGCACGCGTCTATACCGAGTTCGTCAATGCCGATGCACTCGTACGTGACGTGGCATCCACCATGCGCAAACTGCAAATATCCGACAACGAACGCCCCGTAGCCATACAAATCTACGGGCGCGAACCCGAACCTATGGCGGATGCCGCACGTATCGTGGAGCAGGCGCACCCTGATTTCATCGACATCAATTTCGGCTGCCCTGTCAAGAAAGTGGCGGGCAAAGGGGCGGGGGCAGGGCTGCTGCGTGACATTCCCAAGATGCTCTCCATCACCCGTGCCGTAGTCGATGCCGTACACACGCCCGTCACCGTCAAGACCCGTCTCGGATGGGACCACGACAGCCGCATTATCGTGGACCTTGCCGAAGCCTTGCAGGACTGCGGCATCGCCGAACTTGCCATACACGGACGCACGCGCTGCCAGATGTACAGCGGCAATGCCGACTGGTCCTATATCGGAGCCGTCAAGAGCAATCCCCGTATGCACATCCCTGTCATCGGCAATGGCGATGTCACCACTCCCCAGCGTGCCCGCGAGTGCTTCGAACGCTATGGCGTGGATGCCATCATGGTCGGACGGGCTACCTTCGGCTGCCCGTGGATATTCGACGATATGCAGCACTACCTCACCACAGGCGAACTACTGCCGCCACGACCGATGCAATGGTGTGTGGACATACTCAAAGAGCACGTCCTCCGCAGTATCGACTGGATAGGCGACGAGCGCAAAGGCATCGTCCACAGCCGGCGCCACTTTGCTGCCTCACCCGTTTTCAAAGGGCTCTATGATTTCAAGCAAACGCGCATCGCCCTCCTCCGCGCCGAAACCAAAGACGAAGTATTCAGTATTATGGACTACATTGTTGACCATTGGGGAACCATCCCCCCACTCTCTCTTTCCACCACTGCGCCCTCTCATTGAGTACAGAACATAGTAATGCGGGTGTATATAAACAAAACGACCCAACAATTATCTGTCAAGTCGTTTCTTTTGCGGAAAGAGAGGGATTCGAACCCCCGAACCCTTGCAGGTCAACGGTTTTCAAGACCGCCGCGATCGACCACTCCGCCATCTTTCCTTCGTCGGAATGGGCTTGCAACACGGAAATTCGCTGTGCGGATTTAAGTTGCCGCCATTCCTCCTCTTAAAAGCAACCATTGCTGCGCAATGCTTGTTTTGTGTTCCATTCTGCAATGGAAAAGCGTGCAAAAGTACTGCTTATTTTTGAAATACACAAATAATTTTGTTGGTTTCGGGAAAAAGCAGTACTTTTGTGGGCTAAAAGCATACGAAAATGTTGTTGCAGATACTGAAATCGAAGATTCACCGTGTGACGGTGACAGAGGCCAATCTCGAATATATAGGTTCCATTACCATAGATGAAGACCTGATGGATGCCGCGCATATATACGCGGGCGAGCGTGTGCAGGTGGTGGACAATACGAATGGTGCGCGTTTGGAGACATACGTTATTCCCGGTAAACGAGGCAGCGGGTGCATCTGCATGAACGGGGCAGCGGCGCACTTGATACACGTGGGTGATACGGTGATAATCATGGCTTATGCGCTGATGACCCCCGAAGAGCAGCAGAGTTTCAAGCCTGCTGTGGTGTTTCCTGTGGGGAATAAGTTGGGTTTTAGGGGTTAGAGGTTAGAGATTAGGGAGTAGGGAGTTATGGCGTTTTTCGACTTAATACATACTGATAACCAGTCCAATGCACGCGCCGGTGTGGTACATACCGACCATGGCGATATATTGACGCCTATCTTTATGCCGGTGGGGACAGTGGGAACGGTTAAGGGGGTGCACAAGCGCGACTTGATTGACGATATTCACGCCCAAATCATCTTGGGGAATACCTATCACCTCTACCTTCGTCCCGGTACGGAGATATTGCACCAGGCGGGAGGATTGCATAAGTTTGAGGGTTGGACACGCCCGATACTCACGGATTCAGGTGGTTATCAGGTGTTTTCGCTGACCGATATACGCAAGATGACAGAAGAGGGGGTGCAGTTCTCGTCGCATATTGACGGGCGCAAACTGATGTTCACCCCCGAGAAGGTGATGGATATAGAGCGTGAGATAGGTGCTGACATTATGATGGCTTTTGACGAGTGTTGTCCGGGTACTGCCGACAGGCAATATGCCAAAGCGTCGATGGAGCGTACGCACCGTTGGTTAGACCGCTGTATCGCACGTTTCGACAGCACGGGCGATGTGTATGACTACAAGCAACACCTCTTCCCTATTGTGCAAGGGTGTGTCTATACGGACCTGAGGCAAGAGGCGGCCAAGCGTCTGCGCGACCTCGATCGTGACGGCTATGCCATAGGAGGATTGGCGGTAGGTGAACCCACGGAGCAGATGTATGAGATGATAGAGGTGGTGAACGACATCTTGCCCACCAATAAACCGCGCTACCTGATGGGGGTAGGCACGCCGTGGAATATCCTTGAGGGAATAGAGCGCGGTGTGGATATGTTCGACTGCGTGATGCCCACTCGTAACGGGCGTAACGGTATGATATTCACGCAGAACGGTGTGATGAATATGCGCAACAAGAAATGGGAGGACGATTTCACCGAACTGGACCCTGCAGGCACCAGTTATGTGGACCATCAATACTCACGGGCTTATGTGCGGCATCTGATACACTCCGATGAGATGTTAGGTTTGGAGATACTCAGTATTCACAACCTTGCGTTCTACCTGTGGTTGGTGGGCGAGGCACGCAAGCATATCATTGCCGGAGACTTCCGCTCGTGGAAAGAGGATACCCTGCGCAGGATAATGGTGAGACTATAGACGGCATATCATATATCGTTAAAACGAAATAGTCCCTATGTTGTCTGACGAAATAATAATCTACCAACCGGATGCAGAAGTGCGTTTGGATGTCCGGCTTGAGGATGAGACAGTTTGGCTTACTCAAGCCCAAATGGCTGAATTGTTCAATACTACACCGCAGAATATCACAATGCATATTCGCGCTGTCTACGCGGACAATGAATTATCGGCAGTGGCAACCTGTAAGGATTTCTTACAGGTTCGACAGGAGGGGGGGCGTAAGGTTCAGAGAAAGCAGAAAATATACAATTTGGATGTTATCATTTCTGTAGGGTACAGGGTTAAGTCAAAGCGTGGCGTACAATTCCGCCAATGGGCAAACAAAGTACTCAAAGAATATCTTCTGCGTGGCTATGCGGTAAACAATCGTTTTGAACGATTAGAGCAACGGGGTGCCCAAACAGAGGAGAAAATAGACTTCATTGTGCGAACATCACTACCTCCTGTAGAAGGCATTTTTTATGATGGTCAGGTATTTGATGCATACACTTTTGCATCTGACCTTATTCGGTCTGCGAAGCATAGAGTTGTGCTCATAGATAATTATGTTGATGATTCTGTATTAACTCTTTTGGATAAACGGTTGCCGGAAGTAGAGGCTATTATTTACACTCACCGGATATCCGAACAACTGCGTTTGGATATAGTGCGTCACAATGCACAATATCAGCCTATTCTGGTCAAGACTTTTATGTGTGCGTATGACCGGTTCTTGTGCATAGATGAGTGCGTTTACCATATAGGTGCTTCTATCAAAGATTTGGGAAAGAAGTGGTTCGCTTTTTCTCGTATGGATTTTTTGCATACATCGGAACTGATAGATAAAATATCAACTACCAATACTTCGCTGTGAAAAAGTTAGACAGGTATATTATTCGTAAGTTTCTTGGCACATTCTTCTTCTCGATTGTGCTGATAATGAGTATTGCCGTCGTCTTCGACTTGACCGAGAAGTTGGATGATTTCTTTGAGAACCAGGCACCGCTCAAAGAGATTATAGTAGATTACTATTTCAATTTTATACCTTACTATATGAATATGTTCAGTCCGCTGTTCATATTCATTTCGGTGATTTTCTTCACTTCCAAGATGGCGGGTAACAGCGAAATCATTGCCATTCTCGCCAGCGGTGTCAGTTACCGCCGACTGATGTTACCCTATCTGGTCAGTGCCACCCTGCTCTTTCTGCTGTCGTTTTGGCTCACGGGTTACGTGATTCCGCCGGCATCGGAGAAGATGCTGACGTTCCAGGACAAGTACGTGCAGCGTTTCACCCGCGAGAACGCCCGCAATGTGCAGATGGAGGTGGAACCCGGCACTATTCTCTATATTGAGAGTTTCCAGAAGCGTACGCAAATGGGGTACCGCACATCGTTTGAGCATTTCGAGGGCAAGCAACTGACGATGCGTATCACCGCCGACCGTATCAAGTATGACTCCGCCTACAACTGGCATTTCGACCGCTACACCCGACGCGATTTTGACGGTATGCGCGAGATGCTGAGCCGTGGTGAGAGGCTTGACACAATCATTCCTATTCTGCCCGAAGAACTGTTCTATACCGCGGAGAACGCCCAGATGATGACCAACCCGCAACTGAAAGCGTATATCGACCGCCAACGCCAGCGCGGAGGAGGCAATATCCAAGCCTTTGAGACGGAGTGGTGGAAGCGTTGGGCAAGTCCGATAGGGGCATTTATTATGACACTTCTTGGCGTTACCATGAGCAGCAAAAAGGTACGCGGAGGTATGGGAAAAAACTTGGGTATCGGATTGACACTCAGTGCGTTGTATATACTATTCTCCACAGTCTCCACCACATTCTCGGTGAATGGCGTGATGTCGCCCTTTATGAGTGTGTGGCTGCCTAACTTTGTGTTCCTTGCTATAGGCGCAGTACTTTACATACGGGTGAGCAGATAATTATTAAAATTACGACATCACCCATATTCACCTTAATTAATGTGAGTTCGTGCTGCTTTGCCATTTCAGGAAGATTTCGCCGGTGGTGCTGACGCTGTCGCGGGTGTATCGCGGGTCTGTCGCGGGTCGCACCCGCTCTTGAAAGACAATGCAAAGATACAACATTTTCATGCCTTTTGTTGCGCATGATGCGCAATGATACGGCGATTGCGCTGCACAAGGAGAAATTTATCTTTTTTCATACTTCATGAGGGTTACAAGGGGTGTAAGGTATAACCAAGGTATAACGATCGTATAACGATTCGGGGTTAATGGGACCTTAATGGTTTTTAACAGGGTAAAAGGAACTGATAATGCCACCAACAATCCATTAACAGGAATTAACGAATGTATGGTGAACATGGGTGCCGGTACCATCTTCTTGATTGACGAAAAAAATTGCGCATCGGGCTGTATTTCGGCGCGGTGGTTTGTGCAGTTGTTTCCAAATAATTAGGTGGCGTTGCTTTATTTTTTTGTTCATTGTTTGCTCACTTCGAAAAAAAGTAGTAACTTTGCAGGCTCTTTGTAAAAAACAGGAGACCGTTACAAGCAATGCGCTATAGAACGGCAATAAATGTAAAGAATAAAATTAAAACAGTATATGGCAACTTTACAAAAGATTAGAAACCATGGCGTAGTCCTGCTTGTCGTAGTGGGATTGGCTATGCTGGCGTTCATTATGGGCGACTTCATCAACTCGGGGAGCAGTTTCTTCAACCGCGGACGTGAGAATGTGGGTGAGATAGCAGGGCACAAGGTGCACTACACCGAGTATGAATCCGCCAAAGACCAACTCACCGAAGTCTATAAGATTGAGTCAGGGCGCACCGATATTGACGAGGAACTCAGTACGCAAATCCGCAACCAGGTATGGCAGATGATGCTGATGGACTACACACTGCGCGAGCAAGCCGAGAAAATTGGTATGGACGTTACCGCAGAGGAACTCAGCGACCTCTGCATTGGGGAGCACCCGCACCAACTCATTCAGCAGCGTCGTGCTTTCTATGACGAGACCGGCAAGTTCAACCGCTTTGCGCTTATCAATTTCCTCAACTCGATTAACCAAGAGGCACAGGACGCAGAGCAAGCAGCCAATCTCAAGCAAGCCAAGACGTATTGGATGTATTGGGAGAAGGCAGTGCGCCTGACATATATGCAGGAGAAGTACACGGAACTCATCAAGACTATGGTGACTGCCAATGCGTTGGACGCAAAATATGCTTTCGACGGACGTCAGACAACCGTGGACGTACAGTATGTGGAACAGCCGTATTTCGCTGTTCCCGATTCATTGGTCAAGGTAACAAACGGCGACCTCAAGAAACTGTATGCACAGCATAAAGAGGAGTACAAGCAGACCCCGAACCGCACTATCGAATACGTGGGTTTTACCATTGTGCCATCAGAGAACGACTTTGCCGAGGTAGAGCACGCTATGCGCAGTTTGGAGAATGATTTCCGCACCCGTCCTGATGTAGAGAATGTTGTAAACGGTAATTCAGACATCCTGTACGATGGTCGTGACTACTCTATCGAGACGATTCCCGCTGAGTACAAGGACTTTGCGTTTGGCAAGGATGCCAAGAAAGGCGATTGCACAGACCTTACTTTTGCGAACAACACCTATGCCATGGCACGTATCATGGATTGCGGCTACAACAAGTCGGACTCCGTACAACTGCGCCTGCTGGCTAATGGGGAAGGCACAGAAGATGTGGAACTGGGCTGGTTCCGTGCCAACGAGATACAGAAGAGTGTGGCTGACCCTGCCTTCAATGGTAAGAAAGGAGACAAGTTCACTGTGTCATCGGGTATGGGTGAGCAGACCTTCCAAATCGTGGACAAGAGTGTTCCCACGCCGAAGGTGAAGTTGGCTATTCTGTCCCGCACCGTGGGCGCAAGCAGCAAGACCTATAGTGTACTTTACAACAAGGCTAAGCAGTTTATTGTAAACAACGGCACAGAGGAGAAGTTCCGTACTGCCGCTGCCGAGGAAGGTCTGACCGTGATGCCCGCTTATGCGCTGAACGCTAACACCGACAAAGTGGCTGACCTCAAAAACAGCCGTCCTATTGTACGTTGGGCTTTTGAGGCGAAAGAGGGACAAGTGAGCGATGTGTTCGAGTGCGGAGACAAGTTTGTTGTGGCAGTGCTCACTGAGACACACGACGGTGAATACCGTACGTTGGACGAGGTTCGCGCAGAACTGGTTGTTGAGGCTACCAACAATAAGAAGGCTGAATACATTATCAATCAACTGAATGGCGTAAGCACCTTGGACGAGGCTGCCAAGTTGTTCGACACCGATGTGAAGACCGCAGAGAATGTATCGCTGTCGTCATACCGTTTCGGTTCGGCAGGTATCGAACCTGCTGTGATTGGTACGGCTTTGGCTATGGCAGACAATAGCGTTTCCGCTCCCGTGAAGGGAAATATGGGTGTATATATGCTGC
>ERZ808274.957-NODE-957-length-11239-cov-4.223623_pt1 | contig 11239 bp, 10 predicted proteins | sample MGYA00521277_ERZ808274 | MGnify/ENA primary metagenome ERZ808274 (study PRJEB31516, sample SAMN03275597) | gut metagenome | biome: mammalia-associated habitat; material: feces | host: Papio cynocephalus | place: Kenya | collected 2012-07-28 ... | reverse complement strand
TTCAATTTTTCTAGCAGGACAGTTAGGTGAAACACAAAAATGCATTGCGTCTTTTTTAACAAGAGGTGAACCGCAAACAGGACATTTGTCAATCATAACAAAGTCTCTTTCTGTTCCATCACGCTTTTCAATAAGAGGTCGTACCACTTCAGGTATAACATCTCCTGCTTTTCTAAGAACGATATAATCGCCAATTTTTAGTCCTTTTTCACGAACAAAATCTTCATTGTGAAGTGTTGCTCTTTGAACAGTTGAGCCAGCAACTTTTGTGGGTTTAATAACTGCATTTGGAGTTATTTTTCCTGTTCTTCCAACTGTGAAAATAATATCTTCAAGTTTTGTCACAACTTCTTCAGGCGGAAATTTATATGCAATAGCCCATTTTGGAGTTTTTGCAGTATATCCAAGAGCTTCGTATTTTGTTATGTCGTTTACTTTTATAACTATTCCGTCAATATCATAACCTAGGGATGGTCGTTTTTCTGTGTATTCTTCAATATAAGAAAGCACCTCATCGATACCATTACAGATTCTTCTTTCTTTATTAGTCCTAAATCCAATTGACTCAATGTAATTTAAGGCGTCACTATGTTTTTTAAAACCAAGCTCGTCTGCATTAACAAGATAATACCAAAAAGCTTCAAGTTTTCTAGATGCTGCGATAGAAGAGTCGAGTTGTCTTATCGATCCTGCTGCAGCATTTCTAGCATTTGCCAACAAAGGTTCATGATTTTCTTCTCTTTTTTTATTTAATTCGTTGAGAACTTTTTTCGACATGTAAACCTCACCGCGAACCTCGAAATCTCTTTTTTCTTTTGCAATAGTTGGGATAGATTTTATTGTTAAAACATTGCTTGTAACATCTTCGCCTTCGTTTCCATCACCACGAGTTGCGGCATAATTTAAATGACCATTAACATAATCAAGAGACATAGCAAGTCCGTCAATTTTCATTTCACACATATATTCAACCTTATCAACGTGAACAACATCTCTCACTTTTTGGTCGAAATCTCTTAAATCTTTTTCATTAAATGCATTAGCAAGAGAAAGCATCATGCGTTTGTGTTTTATTTTTGCAAATGAAGATAAGACAGTTCCCCCTACTCTTTGTGTTGGAGAAAAAGGAGTTTTTAATTCAGGGTGTTCTTTTTCAATCGCAATTAATTCGTTCATTAGACGATCATATTCACCGTCTGGAACACTAGGATTATCCAAAACATAATATTCATAATTATATTGTTCTAATAATTTTGTTATTTCTTGAACTCTTTCTTTTAAATTATTCATGCTTCGATTCCTCTTTTTTCGCGATGTAGTTTTATATGATTTGACATAAGTGTTTTTGTACCATGATTGTCAAAATTGATTTCCACCAAATCGTCCATGACAGCAGTAACAACGCCTCTGCCAAATACATCGTGTATTGCAACATCTCCAACTTTCCAATCAGAAATGCCATTATCCTTCTTCTCTTCTTTTTTAGATGTAAAGAAGTCATCAAATGATGTTTGCTCGTCCATAAAATACCCAATAGAATTTGGTTTTTTATATGCACCTTTATAGGATGAATTGTTCTCTCTTATTAACCCTGCTTCATTAATGAATGATGATTGTTTTCCATCTTGACCAAGAACAAATGAATATGACGTATTAGCAGTAACAAATAATTTTTTCTTAGCCCTTGTAAAAGCGACATAACAAAGTCTTCTTTCTTCTTCAAGACCATCATGCCCGCTTTCATCAAGAGTTCTTTGTGATGGAAAAACACCATCTATTAAAGATACAACAAAAACATAATCAAACTCGAGACCTTTGGCGACGTGAATAGTCATTAGTGAGACTTGATCATTATCAATGATTTCGTCTTGAGAAGTTTGTAAAGTTGCATTTTGTAAATATTCATCAAATGAAGAGTCAGGATTCTCTTTCATAAATGAATTGATATTTTCAAACAAAGCTTTTACGTTACCAAGTCTTTCTTCGGCAGTTTCGTCATCGCTTTTTAAATAATCGTAATAGCCAATGCTAACCAAGAAATCTTCTAAAATCTTTGAATATGCTTCAAGATTTTCGTCTAATTTCGTTCTAACATTTTTAATCTTATCAATGAGCATAGACAACGCTAAAACCATCTTTGGTTTCAACAAAGTAGAACGATTCTCAATATCATCAAGATATTCTAAATATGACAATCCGTTAGCGTTCTTTTCAGCTTTCAAAATATCCATTGATGAGTCACCAATTCCTCTTCTTGGAACATTTATGATTCTTTCAAAAGAAATGTCATCTCTCGGATTGTACAAAAGTCTGAAATAAGCTAATACATCTTTAATTTCTTTTCTTTGGAAGAATTTGAGACCACCATAAATTTGGTAAGGAATTCTTCTTTTCATCAATTCGTTTTCAAAAGGAAGAGTTAGATATGCTGCACGATATAAAATAACAATGTCTTTATATTTTGCGCCCTTTAAATGGAGTTGTTCGATTTGATCAATGACATATTTCGCCTCATTATCTCTTGAATATAAAACATTTAACGAAACTTTATCTCCATCATTGTTTTCAGTATAAAGTGCTTTAGGAACTCTCTTCTTATTATGCGCAATCAATTTATTTGCGCATTCAAGTATAGCTTTTGTTGATCGATAATTTCTATCAAGAATAATTGTTTCAACATCCGGGAATGTTTTAGGAAAATCCATAATAATATTTTGATTTGCACCTCTCCAGGTATAAATTGTTTGGTCTGGATCGCCAACAACATATAAAGATGTTCTATAATTCATTAAAAGTTTAATTAATTTAAACTGAATATCATTTGTATCTTGAAACTCATCGACAAGAATATTTGTAATTCTCCTTTGCCATTTATCACGAACATCAGGGAATTCTTCTAAGATTTTAATAGTTTTAAGCAAAAGATCATCGAAATCTAAAGAAAGCATTGCTTCTTTTCTTTCTTCGTATTCATGATAAAAAACAAGAGCTTTCTTTTCTAATTCATTATGTAAAGATGTTACTTTAATATCATCTGGAAATATTCCATTGCATTTGTTATATGAGATATATGAAATGGCGTATTTAACAATTTCATCATTTCTTTTATAGCCTTTTTCAACACCTATATTTTTAATAAGTGTTGTCACATCTTCTTCATCCATAATAGTGAAATTGTTTGGAAAACCAAGAACATCAATTTCTTTTCTTAAAAAACGAGCACAAAAACTATGGAATGTAGAAACGGATAAGCCGTTTGCTTCAGGGCCGAGAAGTGATGAAGCGCGTTGTTTCATTTCTTGAGCTACTTTATTTGTAAAAGCAATTGCAACAATCGAGAAAGGATCAACACCCATCTCACTAATTAAATATGAAAGACGATATGTTAAAACCCGTGTTTTTCCACTTCCTGCACCCGCAATAACTCGAACATATTGTTTAGATGTAGATACGGCTTTGTATTGATTTTCGTTAAGTAAAGTTCTATAGTCCATATTTATTACTTTGTAATAGTTTAGCATATTAATAAAAATTTTTAAGGACTATTTTTGGAATTAATTCATAAAAAGATAATCATATTTTTAGTTCTAATTTAATTTTATCGATGCCAGCTATATTGCAAAGCAATTTATTATCTTCAATTTTTATAAGTGATGGAAATCCTAAAATAGATAATTTCGAAACATCGCTTATGCCAATAGTGTTAGCAATATTTTCACTAATAATTACATCCTTGCTGTTCTCACAAAAATAAATGTTTTCCCTATTTAAGGCATATTCAATAACAGAATTTTTCAATTCGTTACAATGAGAGCAAGAAAGGGAATAGAAATATACAAAATACTGGGGTTTTGCAATAAAAAACACATCATTCCACGAAACTTTATAATTAGAAATTTCTGAATAACTATGTTTAATCTCGTTAGTGTTACTAGTTCCACTAATTGGATGAATTAACTCATCTTTTGAACACCCAGTAATAGCAAAACAAGACAAAATTAAAAACTTTATAATTTTCATATTATTCTTATATGAAGTTGATTCAAGAAAATATTCAAAAACTTAAAAATAATTCTCTTTTCATGATATTATAACTTCATGAACTTATTCAGCAAACGCGAAACAATTCAACAAAATATTGCTTTTATGGCGATTATGGCGGCAATCAATATAGTTTTGTCGGTTATATCCGCTTTTGTGCCATTTATGTCTATTTTTCTTTTTCTTTTAATGCCTTTAACAAGTGCTTTAGTTGAATTCTTTTGCAAAGATCGTTATTATCCAATCTATTTTGCAGCATCAATTGGGCTCTCTTTGGTGGCGACTTTGTGGAACACAGAAACAACTTTTTTCTATTTAATTCCTAGTTTGCTTACTGGATATATCTTTGGTCTAGTTTCGAAAAAAAGCATCCCTTCAATTTATTCAATACTTATCTCATCGCTTATTCAAATGGGTTGCTTATTAGGTTTCATACCGCTTGTAAATTTTATTTATGGAACTGATGTTATATTAACATTTAAAACACTACTTAATCTTCAAGACTCAACAAAAATAAATGTAATAATTCCTGCGTTTATATTTCTTATTTCACTTATCCAAATGTGTCTTTCGTATGCAATCATCTCTAACGAACTTAAAAAAATGAATATAGAAGAAAAGCATATTCAAAAATATGAATGGATTTACCAATTGCTTTTATTTGTTTTTAGTTTGCTTATGATTCCGTCATCATTTTTCATCAAAGAAATTTCTTTTGTTTTATTATTCATAAATATTTTTTTAGCGGTCTACATCATAAAAGACTATATAATCTCAAAAAATTATTATACTTTGATTGTGTTTTTAGGTGGACTAGTTATAAACATTGTTGTTTTTGGTATCGCTTATGTAACATTAGGAACTATTGATGGGTTTTTGCTACTTAACATAACACCGTTTTGGATTTCTTTTATTTCATTAATAGTTTCTTTCTTGAAAAGAGAACCTAAAAAGATAGAATAATATAAATATATGGGTGAATTTTTTAAAACAGTTTTATTCGGACTACTATATGTTGTCTTATCACCATTTATAGTTTTATTTTTAGCATTATATTTCGTTTATTGTTTGATAATTTTCATCTATATGAGCATTAGAAATCTTGTCGTTTTCTTCAGTGGAGGAACTGTTAATGGTGACTTGCCTGAAGATATAAAAGCAAAAAGAATTTTGAAAGATAAAATGGAACAAAAGAACGCTCCAACAAATACAACCCAAAATCTCCAACAACAAAATCTATATAATATGTCTAATGCCACCATCATTATGGCGCATCCTGATATGATTAATAATATGAAAAACATGACAAATATCCAACAAAACGTCAATCAAGTTGAAACTCCTGCAATTGAAAATAAACCAATTGAACAAATCGAAAACAATAATGTCATCGAAGCAAAATCTAGTGATGATGAACAGCCAAACAACGAGGGACAATAAATATGACTTTATTAGCGCAACTAACCGAAGGCGACAAAAGATTAATAATGATTTTATGTTTAATTTTTGTTTTAGTTTTTGTTTTGGTTGGATATATCGGTGTTCTTGTTAAAAAGGTAATGACTTTCCAAGGCAAAAAAATGGATGATTTAGTTCATGATGTTGTTGTTACAGGAGTTATTACCGATTCACACAAACTAATGCGTTATGGAATAAAGAAAAATCATCGCTTATTATTTAGAAACTCGTGGATTCCAGTTTTGATCATGGCTGTTGCCGGGCTTGTGATGCTGATTTATTGCATAATTTATAACAACTGGACAATTAATCCTTTTGAATGGAGCGAAGGTGTCGGTTTTGGAACTTTGTTATTCCACTTTGATTGGGATGGAGCTCCAAGAAGTAACTTCTTTGGTTTAACGCTTATTTCAGATTGGCCAGAAGTAATTCATTCTCCGACCTGGTCATGGGATGCGTGGGGTTCCTACATTTTTGTTCCAGGTATGCTTGTTGGAGGAATATGGTTTTTAATAGATGTTCAAGCCTATATTGCAAGATCATATAAGTTATTTAAATTATCAAAATCTGTTTTTAATAAATCGCTTGATAAATTTGACCCCAGTGAATTACCTCCAGAAGACGTAAAGCCAGAATAAACTATTTAGTAATTATAAAAATTAACTCAATTGTGTGATCAACATGTTCTGGATATTTGTTTGAAAATTTTGGAACCACAAAATTAAATTTAGCATATCCCTGCCCTTCTTTTAAGGGCACTACATTATATGTTTTTCATCGGTTTGTTTGATATCTAAATATTCGTTTGAATAATCTTCTAAAACAGGGAAAGCTATTTTCATCCATGGGTAAATGTCCTATAAGATGTAGACACTTGAAAAAATAAATCCGTAGTATCATTAATTTTAATATTAGCTTCTATTTTAATTTTCGTTGGGTAATGACGAGGACTATTATTACAACTGCTTAAAATATAAAATCAATAGCTATGCCATGTGCCATATGAAACATTAATTGCCCGCCAATTAGTAAACGATGTTTCTGATGTAGAATACTCAGTTTTTGAGCTATATCCTGTTGTCGCGGCAAACAAGCACAAACCGCTTAATTTATCTCTGGTCCCACCTTCGTATTTATCTTTTCCGTAAACATTATAGACAACTAATTCGTTCAAAGCGGAAACAGTTGATGAAACGTCAATATTTGAAAATTTAGAATCAACTGTGTTCAAAAAGTCACCAACATCAACTACATCAAAGCAAAATTCTCCGCTATAGCCATCATCATCATAGCTATAACCAAATTGATTGCAATTATTAAAGAAAGATTTAAAAGTACTTTTTGTAAAAGATTTGCTTAGATTTTTGGCTAGCGATTCAAATTGAGAATGATAATTTGTCATTTTGTTAAGATTTAGAACAGACATTGTCGCATCATTATAACTCGATCCATAGCCACTGCTTTTATAAAGATCAGCACATTTCTTTATATAAGAATCGCTGACATTTTTTAATAAATCTTCAGTGGAAATGTTTACGTTTTTAGCTAACGTGCTTAGCCAAACATCGTAATCCCATCCCTCGCCAGGTTCACTTTCTTGAGAAGCGATCATATAGTTAAAATAATTAGAATTAAATTCAGCAATATCTTGCACCGCCATTAAACAAGCGTCATAACCAACCCATTCAAGCTTAGTGGCTATATTTGTGTTTGCAAAAGCTTTAGAAAAAGCAGATTTTACTTCGCTGTTTAGCAATGAGTCATTATTATAATTTTCATCACAGCAAACACCTTGCATTGCGCCACCGTGATTCCAAAAAATAAAGCCAGTTTTTTCTGAAGGATAATTATTTAATCCCCATTCAATAAAGCTTTGAAGAGTTGAAGAAGAACCCATATTTGTTTTTGATAAAGATTCTTTTAAAACTAATTTTTTATTCTTGACTTCATATCTTCCAAGTTTAGAAGAAGATATTCCATATGTAGTTTTCCATAATTTTGCTCCACCAGTTTCAATTACAAAATTTACATTATCTGGTAGATTAACCGATAGAATTTCTTTTAGATTCGCAGTCGCTAAACCGCCTTGATCTGAGCTACTTTCAAGATCGCTACCGCACATATAAAGTAATATTGTATATGCATCTTTTTCACCATCAATAGTTGAAGAAGAGGATGAAGATTGCAAACTACTAGAAGAGGAAGAAGAACTTCCCGAACTAGAAGTTGAAGTAATTGTTGTAGAAGAATCTCCACTATTAGAAATAGAACTATTATTCGACAAATCATTACCGCTTGTAGTTATATCATTTTTATCACAACCAGTAAGTAATAATAATGATGTCAATAATATGTATGGTAATCTTTTATTCATTGTTTTCTCCTTATAAATAGTATTAACAAAAGAAGTTAATTTTTTATTGGAAAAAATAAAAGTGAGTATCACTCACCCTTATTTGATGTTTTTCAATATCAAGTCAACTATTTCGTATATTAACCCACCACTTAAAAGAATAACCAAAATAAGTAAAAAACCAAATATACGATTCTTCGATTTTCGCTTCTTCTCAGCAATTTCTTCTTCAGTTAAAATAGGTTTATTTTCTTCCATAATTAATATTTAATTGGATCACTTGTACGAGGGAATGGTTGAACATCACGAATGTTATTCATGCCAGTAACATACATTAATAATCTATCAAAACCGATTCCAAAACCAGCGTGTTTACATCCACCATAACGGCGTAAATCAAGATACCATTCGAGTCCTTTTAAACAATGGCATTCTTCCATGCGTTGTTTTAATAAATCATATCTTTCTTCTCTTTGCGAACCACCAACAAGTTCACCTACATAAGGGACTAATAAATCACATGCGGCAACAGTTTTTCCGTCATCGTTTTGTCTCATGTAGAATGCTTTGATTTCTTTTGGATAATCAATTAAGAAAACAGGACCTTTGACAACTTGTTCAGTGATATAACGTTCATGTTCACTTTGCAAATCCATACCCCACTCAATATTGTTGTTATCAAATTTATGACCATTTTTAACAGCTTTTTTAAGTTCTTCAATTGCATCTGTATAAGTCATACGTTTAAATTCACTATGTAAAACATGATGTAAACGATCTTTTAATCCTTTATCAATAAAATTATTAAAGAATTCAATTTCATCTGGGCATTCATGTAATGCAACATCAATGCAATGTTTTAAGCATCCTTCTATGCATTCCATATCGTCATTAAGATCTGCAAAAGCAAGTTCTGGTTCAATCATCCAAAATTCAGAAGCATGTCTAGTTGTGTTTGAGTGTTCCGCTCTAAAAGTAGGACCAAATGTATAAACATCTCTAAATGCCAAAGCAAATGCTTCAACGTGAAGTTGTCCGCTTACAGTTAAAGAAACTGGTTTTCCAAAAAATGAATTTGGATTTTTCTTATCATCAGTAATAACACTAAATGTTGAACCAGCACCTTCGGCATCATTTCCAGTAATAATTGGTGTATGAACGTACATAAAACCACTTTGTTGGAAATATTCATGAATCGCCATAGCCATAGCATTTCTCATTCTAAAAACAGCGTTAAATGTATTCGTACGTGGTCTTAAGTAAGCAATATCTCTTAAAAATTCAAAAGAATGGGCTTTCTTTTGAAGAGGATAGTCACTATCAACATCTCCTTCAATAGCAAATTCTTTTACTCGAATTTCAAATGGTTGTTTTGCGTCCGGAGTCAATACAAGATCGCCAATAATTGATAAAGCAGCACCGGTATTAATATGCGATAAAACTTTGAAATCATCTACAACATTTTCATCATAAACAAGTTGAGCATTTTTAAAGCACGATCCATCGTTAAGAGCAATAAATCCAATGTGTCCGTTATTGCGGTTTGTTCTAACCCAGCCTTGTACAAAAACTTCTTTTATTTTACTCAAAACTTCTTTGCAACCCTCATTGTCAAAACTAAAACTAATCCATTCATAAATATTTCCAATTAACATTTCTTTTGGTTCCATAATTACCTCCTAATTCTCATAAATTATAACAATTTTTTAATTAAAATACTTTATATTTATCAATTCGCCAATTTGGGTCACAAGAGACCGTTGAATCTGCAAAAATCTTCATATCATAAAGATGAGTTGCAAGGCGAGCAATCATTGCGGCATTATCAGTTGTGCACCATATAGGTGGAACAATTAAATCAATTCCACTATTGTCAAGTCGCTCATGCATTTTTTCACGTAAATATGAATTTGCGCTAACGCCTCCAGCTAGAACAACTTGTTTAATTGCATAACGTTTTAGAGCTCTTTCAAGTCTATCCATAATCATTCCAACAGCAACATCTTGGAACGATTTACATAAATCAGGGACATTAATTTCGTTTCCTTTTTGCTTTTCGTTATTTACAAGATTTATGACGGCAGTTTTAAGACCGCTATAAGAAAAATCAAGACTATCATCATGAAGAGGAGTAGGAAGTTTATAAGTATGTTTTCCTTCTTTTGATAATTTATCAATTGGTATACCACCAGGATAAGGAAGTCCAACCGTTCTTGCCACTTTATCAAAGCACTCTCCAATTGCATCATCTTTTGTTTCCCCAATGATTTCAAAATTCATTGATTCTTTCATGTAAACAAATTCAGTGTTTCCACCGCTTACGACAATTGAAAGAAGAGGGAATTGCAAAGGTTTTACGTATTCGTTTGCGTAAATATGAGCGGCTAAATGATGCACTGGAATAAGCGGTTTGTTATATAACATTGCAAGTGTTTTAGCAACCTGCATTCCAATATGCAAAGCACCGATTAATCCAGGACCTCTTGTAAACGCAAATGCATCAATGTCTTCAAGTCTAACATTTGCTTTAGTTAACGCTTCATCTAGAACATACAAAACATTTTCACAATGTAGTCTCGATGCAAGTTCAGGCATAACACCGCCAAATTTTTGGTGCATCTTTATTTGCGTTGCAACAACATTTGATAAAAGCTCTCCGTCTTTTATAATTGCAATAGATGTTTCGTCGCAACTCGATTCAATTCCTAATATACAAGCCATTTTAAATTAGTCCTTTCACCATGTAGATGGCGTCTTCGCCATCGGCATAATAATTCTTTTTTATTGTAATTTTCTTATAACCATTCTTTTCGTAAAGCTTTTGAGCATTTTCATTGCTATTTCTTACTTCAAGGGTCACATATTCAACTGCATCATCACCACTTTTTATAAATGAATCTTCCATTTTATTAAGTAACGCTGTTCCATATCCTTTATTTCGAAACTCTTTATCTATTGCGATTTGAGATATCGTCGCAGAATTAAACGTAATCATGTAATCAATAAATCCGATAATTTTTCCATCGATTTCAATTATTAGAAATTTATTTAATGGATTTATAGACAATTCGTAAATTAAATCTTCTTTTTTCCACGGATTAACAAAGGATTGAATTTCAATTTTATTTAATTCATCAATATCGTCTAAAGTAGCATTACGAAAGTTAATCATTTCATCAAATCCTTTAAATAAATAGGATCAAGAGTGAATATATTATTTACTAAATTGTTTTCATTAATACCTAAAGCAAGATTATCAATGATATCAAAGTCGCTACTTTCAATACCTAAATTATTAGTGTCACCATTTACCAAATAATCTTTGTGTTCACCAATGTATTTCATTACTTCTTCATTTGGGGCAACTTCATCTTCATGTAAAACTTT
>ERZ808274.955-NODE-955-length-11253-cov-2.780586_pt1 | contig 11253 bp, 10 predicted proteins | sample MGYA00521277_ERZ808274 | MGnify/ENA primary metagenome ERZ808274 (study PRJEB31516, sample SAMN03275597) | gut metagenome | biome: mammalia-associated habitat; material: feces | host: Papio cynocephalus | place: Kenya | collected 2012-07-28 ... | reverse complement strand
CGTCTAAATATTTTATATGCATCGATATAATATCTTGGAGCAACAAATAAAGAGAATCTTTGATTACCTAAAAATCCTTCAATTGCATTAGACCAACTTAAATCTTTAATATCAACTAAATCAGCATATATTTCAACAGGTATTTCTTTATTAAACTTTTCTTTTAATTCAGCTTGTAATCTATTTTTAATAATTAATAAATTTTGATCATAAGGTTTAGTACCAGTATCTCTAATTCCTCTTTCTTCCTCTTTTAAACTGCTAATCTTTTTTTCAATATTTTGAATACTACGGGCAATTGAGGTAGCTAATGAGCTGACCTTATTTTTAAAACTAGTTAGATGAGCACGATATTCATCAAGTGTATCTTTATTTAAAGCCATTAAATTATTAATATAATTATCTTTAAATTTCATTGATTCATCAAAAACAACTTGAGCATCATGTTCTAAATCAAGTAATTCACGGTCACGATCTTCATCTAAGAAATTACGATCGAAAGTCGATAATTTTTTAAGTAAAGAATCAGAAGCTTTAATATAATTATCGGTATAGTGAATTAAATTATCCTTAACTAACTTCTCATCAAGTTTAATTTGATCAATTTTTTCTTTAATTTCTCGTTTTTCTTCGATTAATTCGTCAGTAATTTTAACTGTATCATTATTTGCTTTATCACTAATTAAATTGGCTCTTCTTCTTTCTAATTCATCTAAATTTGATTTATTTTCATTTAATTCAACTTCAATTTCATTAATTCTTTTAGTTGCTTTTAAGACTTCATTTTTAAAACTATTGAGCTTATCCTTGCTCATTTCAAGATTACATCTTTCAATGATATATTGGGAAACAGTCAATTTTTCCTTATTACTTTCATAAATTTTATAAGTATTGCTAATTTCTTCTAATTGATTAACACGAAGTTCAATAGCTTCAGCTTCTTTTTCAAGTTTCTTATATTGAAGAATATTTTCTTGAAGAGATTCAAGATTGATATTTGCTTGTGGATCACAAACATATTCTGTAATAAAAGTTGTAATATCAGTGATTGGAGAAAAACTACTTGCTTTTTTAAGTAAACTAAAATATTTATCTCTCAAACCACCAAATTTATTTTTTAAGAAATCTTGATATTGTCTATTTGAATCAAAGAATTGATAACTATCTTTATTATAATGTTCAGCAAAATATTTTGCTAAATCTTTATATTCCATTGGATATTTATTAACAATATATTCATTATCAAGAATTTTATCATCAGTTGAGAAAAAATGATGTTCTTCACTACCATCACTAAAAGTATCAAAAACAATACCCATAGTGAAATAGGAATCGTGCATATCATCATAAAATTCAAGAACAACGTAAGATGTAAAGCGTCCATTTCTTAAATATTTAAAGTCGCCTTCAGCAGTATCACCAATTTCACCACGTAAATAACCTTTTAATGTACGAGCACTTTTGTCCATTGCAGCTTTATTAAAGAATCTTCCAGTTGTGTCTCCTAATAAAACTAAAGATAAAGCATCAATTAAAGTTGATTTACCAGAAGCATTTTTACCTGTTAAAAAGACAATTTGTTTAAATTCAATCGTTTGATTCCAAAAATAATGCCAATTTATAATTTTAGCTTTAGTAAGTGATTTCATTATTTAAGTCCTCCGATTTTTTATTTAATTCATCTAAAATTGCACTCATAGCAATAATCTTATCATTATTTAATGCGTATACTATACTAGGTAAAATATAAAAGCTAACATTGCCTTCATCATAACTTCCACTAACTTTTGTAATAATATTATGATTAGCTAAAAATCTTAATGAACGTGCAAGTCCTCTACCACTAAGCCTTTTCCCAGGCATTATTATATTATGATCTAACATTTCTTTTATAAGCATTGGAGTAGTCATATAAATTGATACACCAGCTTCATTAGATTCTGATTTTTCATTTTCATATATTAATCTTAAAGCAAATAAAACTAAACTAGTTTCACGATCAATTCTTAGTCTATTATCACTATATTCATTACTTAAAGCGATAACACCTAAAATATTATCCTTTTCAACGTGCCATCCACTAAATTTTAAATACCCTTCAAAAATATCAAAATATCTTTCCATAAAACGATAATCTGGATTAACACGCATAATTTTTTCTTTATTATCAAAAATATCACGCACAACAAAGCCTTTTAACAATAAGCGATTACAAACTTCAGCAAATTTACTTTGATCGCCAGCAGGCATTTTTATAAAATCATCACTAAACATAATTAAATACTCTCCTTTCTTTTAAATAAAAAGTGTGGAACACGATAGTGGTTATTAATAATTTTTTTATCATCCACTAGTTCTATATCATAAAAACAATCTTTATTATCTTTTTTAACGGTTGCAAAAATTAAACAAATAAACGCTTCAAAATTAGTTAAAGGCATGTCCTCGACTTTTAGCTCATTATTATCCCCAAAACAATTTTCCATAAACTCATAAATTTTTTCGTCAGTATAAATATTCTTAGTTGATTCTAAAAAATCCTTCATTATTTCATCATTAGCAAAATCAAAATCAACAATCTGCATTGGTGATTGATCTTCATTAAATTTCCTTAAAATAGGGAATGTAATTGAATCATTATCGATAAATCCTTGTTCATAAAGATAAATAGAATCTTGCATTTTTGATAAAATCTTTGATAAATTCTTTGGATCATTTATAGATTTAGAATAAGTTTTAAATATATTTTCTAGATGACCTTTAATCGTTTTATCATTATTATTTAAATATAAAATTTTATTGGTAGAAGACTTCGTATAATTACTATTTTCGATATCTATTTTATTGACCGTTTGATTTAAGGATTGATAAGTATCAATAATATAGTTTATTTTAGCAATAATATCTTGCAAAATTTTATCTTTAGAAACATTAGAATTTGTTAAACTTGATAACATTACAAGTTTATTTCTAATTTCAGTATTAGAAAGCCAACCTTCTAAAATCGAAATGATTGGACGCTTAAATTTAATGACACTATCGAATGTTTTTAAAGGATGATAGTATCGATCTAAAATTTTATACTTATAAACATCAAAAAAATCATATAAAACTTCATTAGTTTGAAACATCTTTCCTAATTTTGATTGGAATATTTTAATAGAATGAGATAACGTAATGAGTTCAACTTTTAATTTTTTTGTATTTTCGTAACATCTAACCAAAGTAATAAACATTAAATCATCTTGTTCTTCATTTTCAAGTTTAAGTTCACTATAAGTCGAATGAACCAAACTTAAATATGGAGATTCTTCATCACTAATAATATCTTTAAACGCTTTCAAAATAAAAATAGAATAAACAGGAAGAATAATTGTTTCTTCCATTATTTCATTATCCATAGCAATGTTTATCCATCCTGTTTCTTCAAGTCTACGAACTAAGAAACTAGCTTTAGTAGATAAATTATCAATGATAATATTTTCGTCGGTAGTAAAATCTTCCTCTTCTTCAAGTAAATCTAAGTTTTCTAAATCCTTTTTTCCTTTTTCTTTTAAAGCTTTTATATAATCACTTTTATTAATTATATTTTCATCGTTTTCTAGCATTTCATAAAGGATTAGTAAACTTTCAGCATAAATATAGCGGTTTTTTCCAGAAAAAATTGAGAAGAATTTTGTTGGTAATATATCGAATAAGTTCACTTTAAATTTTCCTCTTAAAAATCTTAGATATTATAACATTTTTGAGGATTAATATTAAATATTATTTAGTCAAATTTAAAAATAATTTTTATTAATAAATTTATAAATCAAAATCAAGACAATCACTAATGTCTAATCCGATACTTTTAATCATCTTTTTTCCCATATTAATAAACTTATCATTAAGACATTTTGGATCGTGAGCATCTATTCCTAAAACTATTTTTAATCCATCCTTTTGATATTTTTTAATATATTCAAAAAATATCTTATTAGGATATAAAAGATTATTTTTATAACCCCAAGAATAAGAATTTCTTATTCCATTTATATTAAATTCTAAAGCAACATTATACTTAATAGCATTTAGGCACATTTCATCAATCAATTTTTTAATTTTATCAGTAAATTTTATTTCATTATAATCATTAAAATATGAAACAATAAATAAATCAGGATGAGCAAATATTTTAAATAGGCCGCTTTTAATAGCATTATTTGCAGTAATAAAATATCCTTCGATATTATCATCATTTATTGAAGTAAAAGAATTAATTAATTTCCCATTATAAAGATAAAAATGGATACCTAATATTAAATAATCTAATTTATTTTTTAATTCCTTATAGTAATTAATATCTTCTATAAAAAATTCTGCTTCGCTCCCTTTATAAATTTTAATCTTATCTTTAAAAATTTTCTTTGCTTCTTCTAATTCTTTTAAGTATATGTTATTAAAAGTTTCTTTCGACATATTATAATTTAAAAAATCTTCATGAAGATTATGTTTATTAAAAAAATCTAAATCGAGCGCATTGTGATCGCTTATTCCTATTTCTTTAAAACCTAATGCAATTGCTTCTTTAATATAATCAAAAGTATCACCTTTAGCGTGATTACATAAATGAGTATGGGTGTGATAATTACTAATTATTTTCATAAGAATTATTATTGTTTTTTAATTATAAAAATTCAAGCCAAGTTTATTTTTTTAAATAAAGAACAAAAAAGAACAAAACATATTTTATTTATAATATAATATTTAAGGAGTTTTTATGGAAAAGAAAATTATTTTAACAGGTGATAGACCTACTGGAAAATTACACATCGGACATTATGTTGGTTCTATTAAAAGAAGAGTCGAATTACAAAATGAGGGCAATTTTGATGATATTTTTATAATGATTGCTGATGCACAAGCATTAACTGATAATTTTGATAACCCTTCAAAAGTTCATGACAATATCATTAATGTCGCCCTTGATTATTTAGCATGTGGAATTGATCCTAAAAAATGTCATATATTTATTCAATCTTATGTTAGTGAACTTACCGAATTAACATTTTATTATGCTAATTTAGTTACATTATCAACCTTAGAAAGAAATCCAACTATCAAAAGTGAATTAAAATTACGAGAATTTGGGGAATCAATTCCCGTAGGTTTTTTGACTTATCCAATTAGTCAAACGGCTGATATAACTGCCTTTAAAGCCACTACTGTTCCTGCTGGAATTGATCAAGAACCAATGATTGAACAAGCTCGTGAAATAGTTAGAAAATTTAATACGATTTATGGTGATACATTAATTGAACCTAAAATTTTATTACCAGATAACGATAAATGTTTAAGACTACCTGGAACTGATGGTAAAGCTAAGATGTCAAAATCTTTAAATAATTGTATTTATTTATCTGATGAATTAGATACGATTAAATCAAAAGTCATGGGAATGTTTACTGACCCTAATCATTTAAAGGTTTCAGACCCAGGTAACACAAAAGATAATCCTGTTTTTATTTATCTTGAAGCATTTGCTAATGATGATCATTTTAAAAAATACTTACCCGAATATAAAAATTTAAATGAATTAAAAGCTCATTATGAACGTGGTGGATTGGGAGATGTAAAAGTAAAAAAATTCTTAATTAACGTTTTAAATGATACATTAGAACCTATTCGCAATAAACGTAAAGAATTAGAAAACAATATTCCTTATGTTTATGAAGTTTTAAAAGAAGGATCAATATATGCTAAAAAAATAGCTAGCAATACTTTAAATGAAGTTAAAAAAGCCATGAAAATAAATTATTTTGATAATAATGATTTAATTGAATCATTTAAGAAAAATTAATATGCCTTCAACTCTTACTCATTATACTTTCTTAAAACTAATTGATCCTAATTTAAATAAAATAGCAAATATTGGTGCTCAAGGTCCGGACCCTTTCTTTTTCTATTTTGCTAGTTTAAAAAAAGATAAAAATTCTAAAAAAATTGAAGATATCGGTCATTTTTTACATAACATCGATCCTACTCTGACTTTTTTATTTTTTATTAAATATATAAAAAATTCTAAAAAAGATAGAGATTTAATCTATGATTATTTAAAAGGTTTAGTTGCTCATTATGCTTTAGATTCAATAACCCATCCTTATATATTTTATAAATCAGGTTTTGTGACTAAAGATGATAATAACACAAAAAAATATTTTTTATCTCACGCAGCAATTGAATCAAGTATCGATCGACTTGTTGCAGATCATTTTAATATAAAGAAATCTCCTTCATTTATGCTTAAATCTAATAAAAAAGATTTATTAGTTATTTCAAATATTTATTATGAATATCTTAATAATTATTATCATTTTAATTATATAGAAAAAAACACATTTTATATCGCAACAAAAAGAATGCAGTTTGTTTATAAAATTATTTATTCTCGTTTCCCTTTTAAGAAAAAATTGTTTAGAAAGTTTGCTTATAATTCATCAATTAATGTTTTTTCTACTCCTACTACTAAACAAGTGTTAAACTATGATTTTTTAAATCTTAAACACAATGAATATAAAGATTGCACCGATAACCTAGTATCTTATCACTACGATTTTTATCAATTAATTGAAATAGCTCAAAATTATTATATAAAAATTATTAATTGCATTGATAAAATATTAAAGAATAATGAAAAAGATTCTTCGTTATTTAACGTTATTAATTCTATAAATCATAATGGTTTTAAAATCAATAAAGAAATGAAATATTATGATTTAATATTTAAAAGTAACTATTGAAAACATATTTTAGCGCGTATATAATATTTTAGAACGTAGAAAGAAAAGCGCCTGCTTCTCACCAGATCGAAATATATTGATTGGTTAATAGCTACAAATATTTAATTTTTGTAAACTAACGGGCGCAATGAATTTGCGTCCGTTTTATTTTACTAGGAGGAAACAATTATAGCACAAGCTCAAAATCCTAATAATCAACAGGATATGAAAAATCGCAAAAATGATAAATTTAATGGCGATATTGTTAATGAAAGAATTCACTTTAAAGAAGTCTTAGTTATAGGACCTAATGGTGAATCGCTTGGAAAAATGTCTAGATTCGAAGCTTTTAAAAAAGCAGACGAATATGATTTAGACTTATTATGTGTAGCACCAAATGCAAACCCACCGGTTTGTAAGATTATTAATTATGGTAAATACCGCTTTGAAGCTCAAAAAAAAGCCAAAGAAGCCAAAAAAAATCAAAAAGTAGTCGAAATCAAGGAAGTTCAATTAACTCCTCAAATTGGTGAACACGATATCCAAACAAAAGTCAAAGCTGCTATACGCTTCCTTCAAGAAGGAAATAAAGTTAAAGTTGGCGTTAGATTTAGAGGTCGTCAATTATCTCATGTTGAGATGGGTGAAGATGTCTTAAACAAATTCATCGAATACGTTAAAGACTATGCCGTTGTTGAGAAGCCTGCTTCTTTAGATGGCAAATGGTTAACTTGTTTACTTGCAAGTAAAATTAAAAAGTAGAAAGAAGGAGATTTTTATGCCAAAAATGAAATCAAAAAGAGCTTTAATGAAAAGAGTTAAAGTTACTGGAAGTGGTAAAGTTGTTAGACATCACGCATATGTTTCACACTTAGCACCACACAAAACTCACAAACAAAAGAGACACTTAAGAAAGGCTGCAGTAGTCAGTACTAGTGATATGAAGAGAATTAAGTATCTCATTCAACAATAGGGGGTGACATTATGAGAGTTAAAAATGGACCAACAACACACGCAAGAAGAAAGAAAATATTAAAATCAGCAAAAGGTTATTTTGGAAGTAAACATTTACTTTTTAAAACAGCTAGAGAACAAGTTATGCGTTCTCATATGTATGCCTACATTGATAGAAGAAATATTAAAAGAGATTTTAGAAAACTTTGGATTAAAAGAATCAATGCAGCTTGCAGAATGAACGACATTTCATATAGTAAATTTATGCATGGATTAAAAGTTAGTAAAATCGACATCAATAGAAAGATGCTTAGTGAAATTGCTATTCACGATGAAGCTGGCTTTAAAGAATTAGTCAAAATTGCTAAAGAAGCAAAGTAATTAGCAAAATAAAAATTTAAAACCATCGATGGATTCGATGGTTTTTCTTTTATTTAGATTTAATTATTTTGACTTCGGCATTATCAATTGCTTCAGTTAATAAAGGATAAAAATCAAATTTTGATTCAATTATTTCACATTCTTTTAATTTAGGCTTTGTTTTTGGATTTTTATTTGTAAAAATAGTACAGCAATCTTCATAAGGTCGAATAGAAATATCATAACAGCCAATTTCTTTAGAAATTTTTATGATATCTATTTTATCATAAGTTGCTAATGGTCTAATTATAGGCATATTAGTAACATTATTAATGACATTCATTGATTCAATAGTTTGACTAGCTACTTGTCCAATTGATTCACCATTTGCTAAAGCTAATATATGAAGTTTATTAGCTAGCATTACTGATAATCTATACATCATTCTTCTCATAATTGTAATAGGGTAGCCTTCACTAGAAACTTCATAAATTTTTTCTTGTATTTTAGTAAAAGGAATTATATATAAAATAATTTTATCTTGAAAAGTGCTTAATTTAGATAGCAAATCCTCTAATTTAATAATAACCCCAGCGTTTGTATAAGGAGGCGCAGCAAAATGAATACAAGTTACTTCTAATCCTCTTTTCATCATTAAATAAGTAGCAACAGGTGAATCAATTCCACCACTAAGCATCATCAAAACTCGTCCAGTTGATCCTAGTGGATATCCACCAATTCCTTTAATCGTTTTGGTAAACATATAAATTCCATCATTACGTATCTCAATTGATAAAAGAATGCTTGGATTATGTACATCAACTGTTAAATTAGTGTTTTTTAATATATAACCAGCTACTTCTCTATTTATTTCATCACTAATATAAGGGAATGATTTATCAATTCTTTTAGTATAAATCTTAAAAGTTTCACCATTTTCTTTTCTAATTTCATCTAAGGCTAACTTTTTAATATCATCAAGTTCAAATAATTCCTTTTTTAAAGAAAGACTAAAACTTCCAATGCCTGCTATTTCTTTTAATGGAGTATAGTCAAATTCATCTTGTTTCAAAATGTTGATGAATATGTGATCGTGTCTAACTGTTAAAAAATAAGCTTCATTAAAACCATTTAAATTACGCTTTATATTTCTTGCTAAACGATTTATAAAATCCTTCCTGTTTTTGCCTTTCGTTGACATTTCACCAAATCTAATAATAATTGTATTATAATCCATAATTAACTCCTTATTCTTTCTAAAATTATTTTAAGTTCATCAATAAAAATTTTGCATTCATCAATATTATTTTCACTACTAAAAGACAATCTAATAGTGTTCTTTGCCTCTAGTTCATTATGAGTTAAATTATAAACAACGTATGAAGGCATTTCTTTTTTACTTGAGCAAGCACTAATACTGCTAACGTAAATTTCTTTATTTGATAAAGCTTCAACTACAACACTTGCTTTTTTTTCAATTGAAAAATTTAGAATATAAGGACTCATTTTTTTATATAAATGTAATTTTATACCCGATATTTTATTTAATTCACTAACTAAATAATTAAATATTAATTCGACTTTTAGATAGTTTTCGTTAAAATTAATCATAATTTCTTTAATTGCTTCTTCAAAAGAAAAAATGATTGGACCATCAAGTGTCGAACTTCTAAGATTATTTTCTTGTCCTCCACCATGTAATAGAGGAATTAACTTAATTTTCTTTTTTTTAATTAAAGCACTAATGCTTTTTAGCCCATGAATTTTATGAGAAGAAATGGTGATCAAATCACAATCTAGAAAATTAAATTGATATTTACCTAAAGTTTGAGAACAATCACATAGCAACACACATTTAGGAAATTTTTTAATTTTATCTTTAATAAGTTTTACATTTACAAAAAGACCAACCTCATTATTAATTGGAGTTAACGTTATTAAAATTGTTTTATTATTGACAATTTTATCTATTTGTTCTTCTATAAAATTACCAGAACTATCAATATCTAAGTATTTTATAACAAAGCCATGTTCCTTTTCTAAATATTTATAAGTCTCTAATACACTAGCGTGTTCAATATGAGTCGTTATTATTTCGTTGCCACGATTTTTATTTGCTAAACAATAACCTATTATTGCTAAATTGTTAGCTTCCGTAGCACTACTTGTAAAAATTACTTCGTAATCATTATTTAATTTTAAATATTTTAAGATATTATCACGACTATGATTAATCTTATTATTAACCTTCATACCAAGATAATGAATAGAACTAGGATTAGCAAAATCATCATCTAAACATGCTTCTTTATAAATATTTAAAACATTATTACTAACTTTAGTAGTAGCAGCATTATCAAAATAGATCATTATTTATTATAACCGTCTTTTAATTTAATTTTCTCATTAGCTTCATTGCTTATTTCATAAGCTCTTTTATAATCATTATTAAAATATAAATTTTCAGCTTGTTCTACTAAATTATTTACATCTGCAAACTTATAGCGCTCACGATTAGCTTTCACAATGCTTTTTTCTGCATTTTCTTTATAATTCAAAATATCATTAATATCGTCAAATAAACTATTAGATGATTCATTAAGCAATAGGCAAAGTCTATTAATTTCATTAACATCGATTGGAATCACTTTTAATAGACCATCAATATTATCAATAAAGTTATAGCATTCTTCGATTTTATTATTATAAGTTTGAATAATTTCGTTATCATTTATTTCATTACGAAGAATACTTTGATATCTCTTTAGCTTAAAATATAGATCATTAATCAAATTAAAAGCATTTTCTGAATCACTTTTTAAAGAACTAACATAAGATTTAAATGAATTAAGTTTTGATTCAAGAATTTTGGTTCCTTTATCAAGTTCACCCATTCTATTTACTAGAGCTTTATAAGGTATATTATCCATTTGATGAATATAAACTTCCATTTTTCTTTTATCATTACTTACAGAATTCACTTGAGCCGATAATTCCTTAAAATCTGTTAGATGTTCCTCATCAACTAAATAAATTTTCTTAATTTTAGTCATATTATTAGAAATTTTAATAAAATCTCTTTCTAAAGATATAAAATTATTAGAAATTTTATTAATATTTTCATCAAATTCTAATTTTGATTCTTGCTCGGTAGAAAATGAATTATCTAATTCATCGAGTT
>ERZ808274.953-NODE-953-length-11259-cov-5.475901_pt1 | contig 11259 bp, 8 predicted proteins | sample MGYA00521277_ERZ808274 | MGnify/ENA primary metagenome ERZ808274 (study PRJEB31516, sample SAMN03275597) | gut metagenome | biome: mammalia-associated habitat; material: feces | host: Papio cynocephalus | place: Kenya | collected 2012-07-28 ... | reverse complement strand
AGTGGCAGAAGAAGCAGGAAGAAAAGGAGAAAAACCGCGAAAGGCGTTGGCGGCGCTAAGGGCGAACAAGGCAAGAGCCCGGAGAGCCCTCACAAGCGGGCGAGAAAATCGCGGAAGACGCGCGTATCCGCCGTCAATTCCGGATGCCAGGCGAGCGCCGTAATCGCCCCCTGGCGGACAGCTGTCGCAGAGCCCGCGTGGGTCGAAAGCGTCTCCACGCCGGGGCCGACCGCCTCGATGCGGGGTGCGCGGATGAACGTCATGGGCACGTCCTGCAAGGCGCCGTAAGCACCGCGGGCGGTGAAGCTGCCCAACTGGCGTCCGTACGCATTCCGCGCCACGGTCACGGCGAGTTCGCCGAACCAGACGGTCGGGTCGCCCGCCAGCTTTTCCGCAAGCAGAATCAGTCCGGCGCAGGTGGCGAAAGTGGGGAGTCCGGCGGCGATCCGTTCCTTCAGCGGGGCGAAAAGTCCCAGGTCCTTCAGCAACTTGCCCTGCACGGTCGACTCGCCGCCGGGCAGGACCAGCGCGTCGAACGGACGGGCGATATCCGCCAATTCGCGGATCTCGAAGGTATCCGCCCCCGCCGCCTGGAAGGATTTCTCCTGTTCGGCGAAGGCGCCTTGCACGGCAAGGACGCCGACACGGGGACGGTTCGCGGCGCTGCTCATTTGCCGCGCTCCTCCATGATGGTCTGGATTTCGTCCGCGTTGATGCCCACCATCGCCTCGCCCAGGTTCTCGGAGAGTTTGGCGATGAGTTTCGCGTCCTTCCAGTTGGTGACGGCCTGCACGATGGCGGCCGCGCGCTTGGCCGGGTCGCCGCTCTTGAAGATGCCGGAGCCGACGAAGACGCCTTCCGCCCCGAGTTCCATCATGAGCGCCGCGTCCGCCGGGGTCGCCACGCCGCCCGCGGCGAAGTTCACGACCGGGAGTTTGCCCTTCTCGTGCACCTCGCGCAGCAGGTCCAGCGGAACCGCCAGCTGCTTGGCCGCCTCGAAAAGCTCGTCCTCGCGCAGGGACGCCACGCGGCGGATTTCGCTCTGCATGCGGCGCATGTGGCGCACGGCCTGCACGACATCGCCCGTGCCCGGTTCGCCCTTCGTGCGGATCATTGTCGCGCCCTCGCCGATGCGCCGCAGGGCTTCCCCGAGGTCGCGCGCGCCGCACACGAACGGCACGCTGAACTGCGTCTTGTCGATGTGGTAGAGGTCGTCCGCCGGCGACAGCACTTCGCTCTCGTCGATGTAGTCGATCTCGATCGCCTCGAGAATGCGCGCCTCGGCGATGTGGCCGATGCGGCACTTGGCCATGACCGGAATCGACACCGCCTCCTGGATGCCCTTGATCATCGCCGGGTCGCTCATACGGCTCACGCCGCCGGCCGCGCGGATATCCGCCGGGATGCGCTCCAGCGCCATGACCGCGCACGCGCCCGCCGCCTCGGCGATCTTCGCCTGCTCGGGCGTCGTCACGTCCATGATCACGCCGCCCTTGAGCATCTGCGCCAAGTTACGGTTGACTTCCTGCCGTTCGTTCATTCTTTTTGTCCTTTCATCTGATTCCTTCGCGCGCACCGGGAACCGAAAACCCTCCGCGCGGCTACGGGGAGATATTGTACCACTTCCGCGGCGTGAGTACAATGGCAGTGATTGTATGGACGGCAATTCTCAGGCCTGGGCGCGTCCGAGCGCCGCGAGCGCGGGGCAAACCGCGTCCGAATCGGGATTGACCCACTCGAAAGGGAAGGTGCGGCACTTGTCGGGCTTGACCGGATTCAGACGGCAGAGGTTTCCCGCCGTCAACCACACGCACGCGCCGTCCGGGCGGCTGCGCAGGATGAGTCCGCGGCGGTCGGGCGCCAGGAGCGTATCCTCGGCGATGAAGTCGGCTTCGGACTTCCCGAGGAACGCGGCGATGCGGGCGATTTCAAGTTCCGAGACACGCACAATGCCGTCCGGAATGCGGCAGCAGGCGCCGCAACAGCGGCATCTAAAAGCGCCGCGCAGGCTGGACTCCCTGTTCATGACGGCTTGTTCAGAACGGCGAAAAGGCGGGGGAACCACATGAGGACGATGCCGTCCGCGCGCGGCGTGTAGACCCGGGCAAAGCGGGACTGGACCTCCGCAAGAAACGCGTCGCGCAAATCCGCGGGAAGCGCCGCGACGAAAGGACGCAAACGCGAGCCCATGTACCAGTCCACAAGCCCCGCCACGCCTGCGACGGGCACGGCGTAATCGGTCCGCCAAAGCGAACAGTCTTTCGTCAAGCCGCGGGAGAGATCGAAGTACTCGTCTTGCGCGAGCGTCCCCAGATCATGCACGCCGGCAAGATACGTGCGCCACGGCGCGGATCTTCCAAGGTCGTCCAAGATGGGCGAAATGGGCATTTGGTCCGTAAGCGGAATCTGGAAGGCGAGCGTCCCGCCGGGGGCGACATGGCGCCAGAGGGCGGGAATCAGCGTCGCGTGGTCCGGAATCCATTGCAGGCAGGCGTTGGAAAAGACAAGGTCGTAATTCCCGGCGATTTCCGGACAGTCCGGCGTCAGCGTCACGTGAAGAAACGCGAGGCCGGGATGCGTTTGGCGCGCTTGCGCGAGCATGGCCGGCGAAGAATCGATACCGGTCAAATGCGCCGCGGGGAAACGCGCGGCGAGAACGGCCGTGCTGTTGCCGGGGCCGCAGCCGACGTCCAGGACGGTCCGGGGTGAACAGGTCACGCGCGCGACCAGATCGCGCACTGGCTGGGTGCGGCTGTGCGCGAATTTCAAGTACCGCGCGGCGTCCCAGTCGTTCGCCCCTTGCGTCGCCAAAGATTGTTCGTTCATGATGGAAGGGAGTATAGCACATCCGCCCAAAGAAAGCAAGGGATTCGCGTGCGCGGACAAAGGAAACAAAAAACGGGGCGTCTCCTAACCTAGAAACGCCCCGACAGTGGTTAAAATGCGCAGTGGAAAAAGGAAAAACCTCCAGCTACGCAAAACCGTTTACTTGACGACCTTGCGGCCACCCCAACCGGCGGAACCCGCACCGCCCTTGGCCTCTTCGTGCGGACGGAGCGAACGCACCGCCGCGCCGGCCTGCCACATTTCGTGGTTGTGCAAATCCTCGAGCTTGGCGAGCATCTTCTCCTTGTAGTCCGCGCAACCCGTGTCGCGAATGACTTCCTTCGCCTCCTTCATCGTCTTCACGCTGTTGTAGAGGCGCTTGAAGACGGGGAGCGTGGCCTTCTTGAAGATCGGACGCCACTTCAACGCGCCATGCTGGGCGGTCTGCGAGCAGTTGCCGTACATCCAGTCCATGCCCTTTTCGTCCACGAGGCGGATGAGCGACTGGGTCAGCTCTTCGCAGGTCTCGTTGAACGCCTCGGACGGCGAGTGGCCGTTCTCGCGCAACGTCTCGTACTGCGCTTCCATCACGCCCGCGAGCGCACCCATCAGAATGCCGCGTTCGCCGACGAGGTCGCTCGTCACTTCGTTCTGGAACGTCGTCGGGAAGAGGTAGCCCGAACCGACCGCGATGCCGATCGCCTTCGTCACTTCCTCGACTTCCTTCGCCTTCATGCCGTTGGGCTCGAACGCGAACGAGCTGTTGATGCCCGCACCCGAGAGGAAGTTACGGCGCACGCTCGTGCCCGAACCCTTCGGCGCCACCATGATCACGCCCACGCCCTTCTGCGGCTTCACGCCCGTCAGCTTGTTGTAGACGTAGCCGAAACCATGCGAGAAATAGAGATACTTGCCCGGCGTCACGTACTTGGCGATCTTCTTCCACACCTCGGGGAGCGAACCGTCGGACACCAACATCATGATGATATCGCCCTTGTCGGCGGCTTCCTCGAGCGAGAAAAGCGTCTCGCCTTCGACCCAGCCGTCCTTCTTCGCGCGCATCCACGAGCTGTTCGCCTTCGTGCTCTTGCGCTGACCGACAATCACGTCGATCCCGTTGTCGCGCATGTTCAGCGCCTGGCCCGGGCCTTGGATGCCATAACCTAGAACGGCAACCGTCTTGCCCTTCAGCACCTGCTGCGCCTTCTTGAGCGGAAACTCCTTGCGCGTCGTGATGTTCTCAGTGACTTTACCGAACTTAATCTTCATTGTTGTATCCTTCCTTCTTGGAAAACATCGCATAGTATAACATATTTTTTGAGATTTGTGCACCCCTTTTTCACGCAAAACAGGCAAAGACGCCGCTTTTCATCCTTCGCGAAGAGGGCACGGATTTAAAATCCCGCGCAAAAAAGGCAATGCCAACCGCTCCCATACGCTCCTCAGAATGTCGGCGCGGCATGCAATTCCGCGTGATATTCCTGCAACGTGCAAACGGCGATTTCGCCCAGGGGACCGTCCTCTTCAAGCCCCGCGACCGCCGCGCGGAAACCCGCCAACGTCGTGGTCAGAGGCACGCCCGAACGAATCGCCGCGCTCCGGAGCCGCGCGTTGTCCTCGTTCGCCTCGCGTCCGGTCTCGACCGTGTTGACGATCCACTGGATGGCGTCCTGCCGCAAGAGATCCAAGGCGTTGGGGCGTCCGCGGGAAATGCGGAAGATGGCCTTCGATTCCACGCCCTGCTTCCACAATTCCGTGGAGGTTCCGCGCGTGGCGTAGACCGCGAATCCCATTTGCGCCAGCCGCTTGGCAAGCCGGACGCCTTCCGGCTTGTCTTCGTCGCGCAGCGAAACGAAAATCGTCCCCTTCTTCGGGAGCGGACTGCCCGCGGCGGTCTGGCTCTTGAAGTAGGCGATTTCGGGATCGGGGTCGATGGCCATGACTTCGCCCGTGGATTTCATCTCGGGCGTCAGTGCGACTTCCGCGCCGGGGAACTTGGCGAACGGGAAGACGGCTTCCTTCACGCAGGTATAGGGCGGCACGACTTCCTTCGTGAAGCCGATATCCGCCAGCTTCTCGCCGACCATGCACCGCGCGGCGATATCCGCGAGCGGCACGCCGATCGCCTTCGAGACGAACGGCACGGTCCGCGAAGCGCGCGGATTGACCTCGATCATCCAGATTCCGTCGTCCCGCACGGCGAGCTGCAGGTTCATGAGCCCCACGACATGCAGTTTCCGGGCGAACAGCCGGGCGTAGCGGATGACTTCTTCCACAAGCTCCGGACTGAGCGAACGCGGCGGCGTGACGGCCGCGGCGTCGCCCGAATGGCAGCCGGCGGCTTCGACATGCTCCAAAATGGCGCCCACAACCGTCGTTTCGCCGTCCGAGACGCAATCCACATCCAATTCGACGGCGTGCTCGAGGAACTTGTCGATCAGTATGGGCTTCCCCTCCGCCGCGGCGACCGCCTCGGCGACGTATTTGTCGAGTTCGGACTCGCCCGAGACGATCGCCATGCCGCGTCCGCCCAGGACGAAGCTCGGCCGCACCAGGACGGGGTAGCCGATCTCGCGCGCGATCCGCCGCGCATCGGCGACGGAGTGGGCGATGCCGCTCGGGGGCTGCTTCATGCCGACATCGGAAACAAGTTTCTTGAAGAAGTCGCGATCCTCGGCGCGGTCGATATCGTCCGGCGAGGTCCCGACAATGTTGGCGCCCGCCTTTTTGAGCCGCTGGGCGAGATTGAGCGGCGTCTGCCCGCCATACTGCACAATCACGCCGTCGCACTTCTCGCGGTCGTAGATCTCCATCACGTCTTCGAATGTGAGCGGTTCGAAATAGAGGCGGTCCGAGGTGTCGTAGTCCGTCGAAACGGTCTCCGGATTCGAATTGACCATGACGACCTCGTAGCCGCGGCTCTTGAGCGCGAACGCCGCGTGGCAGCAGCACCAGTCGAACTCGATGCCCTGTCCGATGCGGTTGGGGCCGCCCCCGAGGACCATGATCTTCTTTTTGCCGGAAGGGACTTCATTTTCCGCGCGCGGCTTGTCCCAGCCGTACGAACTGTAGAAGTAGGGCGTGACGGCCTCGAATTCGCCGGCGCACGTATCCACAGCGCGGAACTCCGGATGCAAATCCAGCGCCCGGCGCTCGTCCCGGATGGCGTCCTCGCTGCTCTTCACGGCCTGGGCGATTTCCTTGTCCGAAAAACCCATCACCTTCGCCTGCCGCAGGACATCCGCCGGCAATTTCTTGTCCGCGAATGTGGCCAGATACACGCTGAAGGCGGAAAGTTCCGCAAGTTCGCGCTTGAACCACGGATCGTACGTCGAGGCGTCATGGTAGCGCAAGGGCGCCTCCAGGGAGCGCAACGCCTTGAGATAGGCCTGTTTGAAGGTGCGCCCGATCGCCATGACCTCGCCCACGGCCTTCATCTGCGTCCCCAATGCGATATCCGCGCCGGGGAATTTCTCGAAGGCGAACCGCGGCACTTTCACGACGACATAGTCGAGCGCCGGCTCGAACGCCGCGGGCGTCTTGCGCGTAATGTCGTTCGGCAGTTCGTCCAGCGTATAGCCCACCGCCAGGAGCGCGGCGATTTTCGCGATCGGGAAGCCTGTCGCCTTGGAGGCGAGCGCGGACGAACGCGACACGCGCGGATTCATCTCGATGATGATGCGCCGTCCCGTGCGCGGGTCTATCGCCCACTGCACGTTGGATCCGCCCGTGGCGATGCCGATCTTCTCCAGTACGCGGATGGAGTCGTCGCGCATGTCCTGATATTCGCGGTCCGTCAACGTCTGGATCGGCGCGACGGTGATGGAGTCTCCCGTATGCACGCCCATGGGATCCATGTTCTCGATGGAGCAGACGATGACGGCGTTGCCCGCCTTGTCGCGCATGACTTCCATTTCGAACTCTTTCCACCCGATCAGCGACTCCTCGATCAGGACTTCGCTGTTGAGGGACGCCTCCAGTCCGCGCGAACAGATGGCGTCGAACTCTTCCGCATTGTGGGCGATGCCGCCGCCGGTGCCGCCGAGCGTGAAGCCAGGGCGCACGATGAGCGGCCAGGAGCCGATTGTCTGGGCGACGGCGCGCGCCTCGTCCAGCGTGTGCGCACTGCCCGAGCGCGGCATGTCCAGCCCCAGTTCGCGCATGGCCGTCTTGAAGAGCTGCCGGTCCTCGGCGCGGGCTATCGCGTCGGCTTGCGCGCCGATGAGCTCCACGCGATACCGGCGCAGAATGCCGCGCTTGTCCAATTCCATCGCGAGATTCAGTGCCGTCTGCCCGCCCAGGGTCGGCAAAATGGCGTCCGGACGCTCCCGGCGGATGATTTCGTGCAGGGCGTCCACGGTCAGCGGCTCGATGTAGGTGCGGTCCGCGCGGTCCGGATCCGTCATGACGGTCGCCGGATTCGAATTCGCCAGAATGACGAAATAGCCTTCCTTCTTGAGCGCCTTGACCGCCTGCACGCCCGAATAGTCGAACTCGCAGCCCTGTCCGATGACGATCGGGCCTGCGCCGATGATCAGAATCTTGCGAATATCCGTCCGTTTCATGGATTCTCCTTACTTGGCTTTCGCCTGACCGTACTTGAGCGCCGCGCCGACAAGCCCGTTGAAGAGCGGATGCGGCTCGGTCGGACGCGACTTGAATTCGGGGTGGAACTGTCCGGCAATGAAATAGGGATGCGTCGGGAGCTCGACGACTTCCACGAGTTTCCCGTCCGGAGAGCGTCCGCTGACCTTGAGACCTGCCTTCTCGATCGCCTCGCGCATGGGCGTATCGTAGGCGAACTCGTAGCGGTGGCGGTGGCGTTCGGAAATCTCGGTCGTCTGGTAAAGCCGGGCCGCGAGCGACCCCTTCTCCAGGACGCAGGGGTACGCCCCGAGGCGCATCGTGCCGCCCTTCTGCGTGACGCCTTTCTGGTCGTCCATCAGGTCGATGACCGGATGCGAGGTGCTGGGATCGAACTCCGTCGAGTTCGCGTCCGCCCACCCCAAGACGTCGCGCGCATACTCGATGACGGTGCACTGCATCCCCAGGCAAATCCCGAGGAACGGAATCTTCTTCTCGCGCGCCAGCCGTATCGCGGCGATCTTGCCCGGAATGCCCCGGCTGCCGAATCCGCCCGGCACGAGAATGCCGTCCACGCCGTCCAGCAAATGCGGGTCTTTCTCCACATCCTCCGCCTCCAGACACAAGACGTGCACTTTGGCGTTGTGCGCCATGCCCGCGTGCTGCAGGGCTTCATGCACGCTCTTGTAGGCGTCGCGGATGGAGATATACTTGCCCACGAGCGCGATTGTGGTCTCGAATTCGGGGCTTGTCGCCTTCTTGACGAGATTGTCCCATTCCGTATGGTGAATCGGCCAGATGTCGAGGTGAAGCTGCTTGAGAACCTGTTCGTCCAAATGCTGTTTGCGCAATTCGCGCGGCACCGCGTAGACCGAATCGGTCACGTCCTTCTCTTCTATCACGCACTCGCGGCGGACATTGCAAAACATGGCGAGTTTGTCCAGATGTTCCGGCGGAATCGGCATTTCCGTCCGGCAGACGAGGATGTCCGGGATGATGCCGATTGCGCGCAGCTGTCCGACCGAATGCTGGGACGGTTTCGTCTTGAGTTCGCCCGCCGCCTTCAGGTACGGGACGAGCGTGAGGTGCACGAAACACGTGTTTTCAGGCCCTTCCTCGAACCGGAACTGCCGCGCCGCCTCCAGAAACGGCAACGACTCGATGTCGCCCGACACGCCGCCGATCTCGCACAGCACGATATCGCAGTCGTGTTCGCCGGCGGACCGGATGGCCGCCTTGATTTCGTCGGTGATGTGCGGAATGACCTGCACCGTCCCCCCGAGATAGCCGCCCGCCCGTTCGCGCGCCAAAACGGCGGAATAGATGCGACCCGAGGTGTAGTTGGAAGCCTTCGAGCAGGTCACGCCCGCAAAGCGCTCGTAATGCCCGAGGTCCAGGTCCGTCTCCGCGCCGTCGTCCGTCACGAAAACTTCGCCATGCTGGTACGGGCTCATCGTGCCGGGATCGACGTTGAGGTAGGGGTCCAACTTCTGCATGAACACCTTGTAGCCGCGGCTTTTCAGCAGAAGCGCCAAGGACGCGCTCGTGATGCCCTTGCCGAGCGAACTTACGACGCCGCCCGTTATGAATACGTATTTGACCTGCTTTTTCATCTAAATTCCCCTCTTAAAGTCCCTTCCCCTGTATCATATCCCGGAAAGCCGCGAACAGATAGGCGCTGTCGCGCGGTCCGGGACACGCCTCCGGGTGGTACTGGACCGAAAACGCCGGCAAGGTTTTGTGCCGGACGCCTTCGATGGTATTGTCGTTCAGATTGACGTGGGTCACCTCCAGACAGTCCGGAACCGTCTCGGGCAAAACCGCGAAATTGTGGTTCTGGCTCGTGATTTCCACCTTCCCCGTCGCCAGGTTCCGCACCGGGTGGTTGCATCCGTGATGCCCGAACTTGAGCCGCCCCGTGCGCGCCCCGCAGGCCAGCGACAGCAGCTGATGCCCCAGGCAAATCCCCATGAGCGGCACTTTCCCCAAGAGCGCCTTGACGTTCTCGATCGCATATGTGACCGCCGCGGGATCGGCCGGACCGTTCGAAAGGAACACGCCCGCCGGCTTCTGCGCGAGAACCTCCGCCGCGGACGTTCGGGACGGCACGACCCAAACACGCGCAAAGTCCGCCAAACTGCGCAGAATGTTCGTTTTCACGCCAAAATCGTAGCAGACGACCAGCGGCGCCGCGTCGGACGCCGTACGGCAGGCGACTTCATACGGCACGGTGCACGAAACCTTTGAAGCGTAATCCTGTCCGTCTAGACCTTCCCAAGCCTGTGCGCGGCGGATGCCTTCCGCCTCGTCCACCGGCTCGTCCGAGACGTGCAGATACGCCTTCTGGTTGCCATGTTCCCTCAAATGCAACGTCAAATGCCGCGTATCCAACGCCCGCAACCCGGGGACGCCCGCCTCCTTCAGGTAGGCGTCCAGGGACTTCGTGGACCGCCAATTGGAAGGTTCCGTCAAATCGTTGACCAGCAGTCCCGATAAAAAAAGCGCCCGGGACTCGACATCCTCGGGATTTGTGCCGTAATCGCCGACTTCGGCCGTCGTGAGCGTGACGAACTGCCCGGCATAGGAGGGGTCGGTCAGTATCTCCTGGTAACCGCTCATGCCCGTATTGAAGACGACTTCCCCGACCTTGTCCACGGGCGCGCCGAAAGCCACCCCATGAAAGACCGTCCCGTCGGCCAAAGCCAAAAACGCCCTGCGTTCACGCTCGGCCGCCCACTTCTCTGCGTAAGCATTTTCCATAGACACAATTTCTCCGTGCTTGTTCTAGCAATTTCCGTGCCAACCCAAGAAAGTGCGCTTTCCCGCCCTTTCCTGGCGCGATTTGGCCCTTTCGCGCGCGAACAGACTGTCACAAATCTGTAAGAATGCGCTTTTTCGCCTTTCAAAATATGTAAAAGATATGGTCATGCACGTCTTTCCTTCCAAACGCCCCCTCTATTGGGCGAAGGACAACTTGTTTTTGATCGTCCGCCGCGTGGCGACTGCGGCGAAGGGATCCTCCGGCCAATAGTGCCGCGGATACCGCCCGCGCATGTCCTTGCGCACAAGCTGGTAGCCTTCCCGCCAAAAACCGGCGAGATCTTTCGTGATCTGTATCGGACGCTGGGCGGGGGAAAGGAGCGTCATCACCACGGGGACGCGTCCGTCCGCCACGCGCGGCGTTTCCATGAGCCCGAAGCACTCCTGCAGTTTCGCCTCCACAGTCGGTTCGTCTCCCTCGTAGTGGATGACGAGATGGCTGCCGCTGGGGACTTCCATGCGGGCCGGGGCGAGCGCGTCCAGCTCCCGGCGCGTATGCCCGTGGCTTGTCAGCCAGTAGGCGAGCACGCCGGCCATGTCCACGCGCGAAAGATCGCGCCACCGGGTCAAACCGTCGACGAAACCCGCCAGAGCCTCGACAAGGGACGCGTCCGAAAGCTCGGGCCACCCCAGCACGCGGTGCAGGAACTGGAGCCGCGCGGCCAGTTGGAGCGACTCCTTCGTCCAGCACGGCAGATTCGCCACGCCTTTCTGGCGGACGCCTTCCATGAGCGCGGCGGTCCGGCGCGCCCGGAACGCCGCGTCGTCCGCCTGGGGCGGTACGGGCCGCTCCGAAAGGACGACGGCGCCGATGCGTGTGCGGACGGCCGAGACGACCTGCTCGGTGCGTTTGTCCCACGCGCAGACCGTCTCCTCGGTCTGGTCGGCGGCGAACAGACGTGCGACGTCCGCCTCGTCGATGGGCGCGGCGGAGAAGATCTTGGCGTCGCCGGGGCGGTCGTCCAAGGTGCAGCAGACGATCCACGGCGCCCGGGCGAGGGCGTCCGTCGAATCCAGGAAAGCGCCGCG
>ERZ808274.948-NODE-948-length-11324-cov-3.496939_pt1 | contig 11324 bp, 9 predicted proteins | sample MGYA00521277_ERZ808274 | MGnify/ENA primary metagenome ERZ808274 (study PRJEB31516, sample SAMN03275597) | gut metagenome | biome: mammalia-associated habitat; material: feces | host: Papio cynocephalus | place: Kenya | collected 2012-07-28 ... | reverse complement strand
ACAATGAACAGGTTTTGCAGCAGCAGTTGGTGCTTGCAGCGACGGAGCGCATAGTCGAACACAAACCAATACAGCAAAAACACTATCGGCAGAAAAACGGCAAACTCAAAGGAGTTGAAGAGCATAAGTCAATAAACATCTTTGTTAACAATATATGCGAAAGTTGCTGCGCCTTTGCGGCACAAAGGTACGCAATTTATGCGAAATGGGCAAATGGAAAATACCATGTACTTATCCACTCATTTCGGAGGATGTTACTTGGCGGTGTTGTAGGGGGTGAGACCGGAGTCGGGGTCGGAGTTGGTGAGGTGCTTGGTGGTGTGATTGGAAGTACGGGATGGGGCTTTGCCGCGCGAGAAATAATATGTGAATGTCCACGCTATCAGGTTGCGGAAGTTGTTCCAAACCGTTTCCTCGGAATATGCAAAATGCCGGTGACTTGATTCAGTATCTTTGCTATTGCATTGAATATCAGCGTATATCACAGACGGATGGGGATTGTAGATGTAGTTGAGGGCGACGGAGATGTTTTGGTATTTGTATTGCACGGCGGCGGTCATCTGAAAGCCGGATTTGCAGTAAAGGTCACCATTGACAGTGGTTACCGGCAAGTTGCCATTCCATGATATTTGCCAGTTCTTGGGCGTGAAATGCACACCGATACCCGCGTTGTGCATGCTGTGACGGATATGGCTGTTAGGCGTTATATAGTTGGAATACAGGTAATTATAATATGGCTGGATATTCAGCCACGGAAGCGGTTGGAGTTTCATCGCCAAGGACATGCCCGCCTCGTGGGTGTTGTCGATACGGGTGAGCCGTTGTACAGCGTTCGCCCCGTCGAAGGTCAGTACGGGCATGTTCCGATGGGGGTAGTAACGGTACAGAAGGGTGGCGGATATGTACCATTTGTTGTCGCGGGACATATACTGAAACTGCAGGTCCGTATTGCAGTTGTAGTACGGACGCAACGCCGAGTTGCCCTGCATGAAGAAATGCTCATCAACCGCCACTTTGCTGTCCGTCAAATCGCCTATATTCGGGATGTCGGAGTGCACGGCAGCCGTATAACGAAGCGAGAGACCGTGGTCGAAATTGGTGGTCAGAGCCAACGACGGACGGAAGACAAAATAGTTGAACCGCTCGGCGATGGCAGTGATATAATGGTTGTTTTCGATGCCCAAGCCAAGGTCGTAAGAAAATGATTGACAGCCTTTTAGTTGCTCAACGCCATTGCTGTATTCGGCATAGATATACTCACGCTGCGCATTGATGTCGGCATGGTACTCGGCATTGTAGGTTTGGTGCAAGTTCTTGTACTGATAGTACATGCCCGCACTGATGTTGCCGCCCCACAGTCTGCCCGTGTACAGGGCTTCCGCGATGAGCGAATAGGAGGTGTTAAATGTTTGGTTCTTAATGGAATAGACAGATGCGCTACTGAGCGAATTATCCGATTGGGAACGGTAGTAGGTGTTCAGCACGTTGAGGGAAAGGGTGTGTTGGTCGGTGAAACGATAGTCATAGTACAGGTCGGCCGAGACGGAGGAATAGTTGCTGGTCAGTTGGCGGCTGTGGATAACTATGCTATCCGTTTTGCCGCGCAAGACCTGCTCATACTGCTGATTGCCAGGCGATTGCCGATATTCGAGTTTGGCATTGAAGAGACTCTTGTGACAGTTGAGTTGGTAGTTGAGTTGCCCGATGTGATCCCTCCCCGAATAGGTACCGCCAATACCTTGATAATCATTGCGTTGGTCGTCGTATGTATATGAATTGTGCATGAGATTGTGGTTCAACTTTCGGTAGTCGATGAAGTACGCCGCCGAGAGGGTATGCAGCGAGTCCCGATAGCCCAAGGACAAGAGATTGGTGCCGTAGCCCGTTGTAACGCCGTTTTTTGCGCTGAGATAGGCGGTGAACAGGCGTTCCGTGCGCCGTTTGGTGGCGACATCAATCACCGCGCCGATGTTCTCGTGCGCGTATCGGGCGGGGGGATTGGTGTAGTAGGCAATGCTTCGTATGTCGTCAGCCTGCAACTGCATCAGGTCGCGCGGGTCTCGGCGTATGCCATTGATTAGCACCAGGATAGGCTTTCCATCGACCGTACTCAACGCGGTGCCGCCCACCTCCTGACGGAACTGCGGCAAGGCACTGATGGCATCTAGCGCATTGCTGCCCATATTCTTCTGCGTCTCGGACAGGAAAAGTTGGTCTTTGTTGCCGAAAGTGCTCAGTACCTGCGATGTTACCACCACTTCCGTCAGCCGTTGCGTGTCCTCGTGAAGGCGGATGGTGAGTGTGTCCGCCGCGCGGAGGGGAACGATGGTCGTGGTGTAGCCGACGGAAGATACTTGGATGAGCCCCGACGGGGCGAAAGTGTCTATGCGGAAGGCGCCGTTGTCATCGGTGACAGCCCCCGCGATAAACGTGGAATCGGGTGCGGTGAGCAAGACGACATTCGCGAAAGGCAATGGCTCACCGTTTTGTGTTATCACCTTGCCTGTCAGCGAGTTGCCGCCTATCATACGGCAAGGAAAGCACCATACCAACGAGGTCAGTAGCGACAGGATGAGGGCGATATGGGAGCGCGTTGGTCCGGACATGGCATTGCGGGTGATTATTTGTTAATTATTATTTATGCGCGGTTTGCTTGCGAGTGGCGTATGGGTTTCGTATGGGTTGCTCATCCCTTGCGTATCCCTTGCTGTTTGACACGAGGGTGAAACGAGGGGGATACGGAAAAAGATTGTAATAGTTTTTAATAAAAAACGAAAACAGTGTTATTCACACGTGGTAAGATAGCACTGCTTCCGATAGGAAATTATTGCAACTCAACGAGTTGCCCGTTCTGGAACTCGATGCGGCGCCCGGGGAAACGCTCCGGCCATTGCAGGTTGTGCGTGGACATGATGACCGTCATTCCCGCGCGGCTGATGCTATAGAGCAGTTCGATGATGCCCTGCCCCGTCTCGGGGTCGAGGTTGCCCGTGGGCTCGTCGGCGAGGATGATTTCGGGCGAATTGAGCAAGGCGCGGGCGATGACCACACGCTGCTGCTCGCCGCCGGAGAGTTGGTAGGGCATTTTGTAGGACTTGTCCGCCATGCCTACCTGCTCGAGGACGTCGTGTATGTTGCTGCGCATCAGTTGTTTATCCTTCCAACCGGTGGCTTTGAGCACGAACATCAGGTTCTCCTCCACGTTGCGGTCCACAAGGAGTTGGAAGTCCTGAAAGACCACCCCCACCTTGCGGCGCAGGTACGGCACGTGCTTGCGCTTGATAGTCAACAGGTTATAGCCGAGGACGTTGGCTTCCGCGCCCTGCACGGGCAGTTCGGCGTAGAACGTCTTCATCAGGCTGGACTTGCCGCTGCCCACGCGCCCGAGCAGATACACCATCTCGCCCGACCGGATGTCAAGGTTGACATTGCGCAGGACAATCTGTTCCTCCTGACAGACCTCTATGTCCTGATAATAAATCAGTTGGCTCATTCAGCGTCCATTTGGTTGATTTTCTTCTCGAGGTCGGCGAGTTGCTCTTTGAGGGTGTCGATTTTCTTCTGCATATCGTCCACTAACCGATTGGCTGACTTGGACTTACCCGTGAAGAAGAGGATATTGTTCTCGGCGGTTTTTATCTCCTGTTGCATGTTCTCGTACATGCGGATTAGTTTCTGACGGTCACCCATCTCGCCGATTTTCTTCGTCCAACGCTCTTTGGCTTCGGCGCGGCGTTGCTGGAATGCCTCGCGCTGACCCTTGGTCGCCTCACGTTTGGCCTCGAAGAACGCGTCGCAAGCAGCGGTGAACTTCTTCCACAGGTCGTCCGAGTACTTGCGGGCAACGGGACCGACAGCCTTCCATTGCTTCTGCAGTTCCACCAGTTTGTCGGTGGTCTCGCGCCAGTCGGTGCTGTCTTTCAGTGCCTCGGCAGCCGCGATGAGGTCGCGTTTCGCCTTGAGGTTGGTGCTGAACTCGTCGCGCATACCTTTATAATAGCCCGTCTTGGCTTTGAAGAACGCGTCGCAGAGTTGGCGATACTCCTCGTAGATGGCTTGGTTCTGCTTCTTGGGCGCGAAGCCGACGGTACGCCATTCTTGCTGCACAGCCTGCACCTTCTCGGTGGCTTCGTCCCACTGCTTGTTCGACTTAAGTTTCTCTATATCAATCTCTTTCAGGCGTGCGATGAGGGCTTGCTTCTTCTCGAGGTTCTCATCTTCTTTGGCGTGCAACTCGTCGAAATACGCCTGATGTTTCTTGTTAATGGCGCTGCTTGCCTGCTTGAAGCGGTTCCACAGTTCCTCGCGCTGCTCGCGTGCCACGGGACCAATCTCCGCCCACTCCTCGTGCAGTTGCTGCAGGGCGCGGCTTGCCTCCACGATGTTGGGGTTGTCTTGCAACTTCTCCGCCGCCTCGCAAAGCAGGGTCTTCATCTCGAGGTTCTTCTTGAAATCGAGGTCGCGCAACTCGATATTTATCTTCACAAGGTCGTAGAAACGCTCCTGATACTGCTGGTAGTTCTTCCAAATCTCTTGTGCCTTGGGTGCGGGTACGGGACCGATGGTCTTCCACTCCGCCTGCAGGTCGCGCATCTTCTTCAGGTTGTCCATCACGTCGGCGGTCTCCGACTCTGCCATCGCCTTCATCTGCTCAAGGATATTCTCCTTGCGCAGCAGGTTTTGTGCCTGTTCTTCCTCTATTTTCTTCTGATGCTCAGCGCGTTTCTGCTTGTACGAGTTCAACAATTCGCGGAACTCCTGCTCCACCGCATCCACCGCAGGTTGCCAGTTCTCCGGCGTCTCGCCCGTCTCGGCGGCCTTCTCCTCTGCGGCTTTCTTCAGGGCTTCCTGCTCCTGATGATACTGGCGGTAGAACTGATTCTTCAGTTGTTCCACTTGCTCTTTGACCTCTGCTACATCCTTTTGCAGCAGTTCCTTTAGTTCGTCCACGAACTGTTGTTTCTCGTTGTCCATAACATTAACATTTACGCCCTTTCGGACGGGGTTCAATTAAAAGTGCCGCAAAGGTAGTAAATCATTTGTATATTTGCAAATAAAAACGTACCTTTGCCGCCGTTTTTGTAAAATTATGGCTGACACACAAGAAAATTGGACGACCGTCATTCGTCCCAAAGACAAGTTACTTTCGGTCGATTTCAAGGAGATTTGGCGGTATCGCGACCTGATGATGCTCTTTGTCAAGCGCAACATCATCACGCAATACAAGCAGACCATCCTCGGTCCGCTGTGGTATCTCATCCAGCCGCTCATGACCACAGTCATGTATATGGTGGTCTTCGGCGGCATTGCCAAAATTTCCACCGACGGACTCCCGCAACCGCTGTTCTACCTCGCGGGCATCTGTTTCTGGCAGTATTTCGCCGACTGCCTCACCAAGACCTCCAACACCTTCGTCAACAACGCGGGCATCTTCGGCAAGGTCTATTTCCCGCGTCTCATCACCCCCCTCAGCGATGTCGTCAGCAACCTTGTGCGCTTCGGCATTCAGTTCGGGCTATTCCTCTGTGTATATGCGTATTACGCCATCTTCACCGATGTGCATATCCACCCTAACTGGTACGCGCTCATGGTGCCCCTCTTGGTGGTGATGCTTGCCGGTCTGGCACTCGGCTTCGGTATCCTGTTTTCCAGTATGACCACCAAGTACCGCGACCTCCAACTGCTCCTCAGTTTCTTCGTCAGTCTCTGGATGTACGCCACGCCGGTCATCTATCCGCTGTCCACCATCACCAATCCCAAACTGCAGATAATCATGCAGTTGAATCCGCTCACGGGTATTGTTGAGTTCTTCAAATACGGTATGCTCGGCGTCGGTTGCCACGAGTGGTGGATGCTCGGATATAGTTTTGCGTTTATGGTCGTCCTGCTCAGCGTCGGCATCATAGTATTTAATAAAGTGCAACGCTCCTTTATGGACACAGTCTAAAATGCGTAAAATATCGCGGGTCTGTCGCGGGTCTATCGCGGGTCGTTAGTGCACATTTCCAATATGTTTTTACATCCCAACTGCAAGATAAATCTCGGACTTCGTGTTGTCCGCAAGCGTCCGGACGGTTACCATGACTTGGAGACCATCTTCTACCCCGTCCACGGTCTCCACGACGACTTGGAGATAACCCCTTCCGACGAGTTCCTTTTCGAGCAAGAGGGCATAGCCGTTGACTGCGATATGGCTGACAATCTGATAGTTAAGTGCTATCGTATGATGCAGTCACGCTATCCGCAAGTCTCCAATGTGCATATCCGTTTCCGCAAACGCATCCCCTTTGGCGCAGGCTTGGGCGGAGGCAGTAGTGACGCTGCCCATACCGCATTGGCACTCAACGAGTTGTTCCACCTTGGCTTGACCAAACCCCAACTGGCAGCACTCGTCCGCCCGTTGGGAGCAGACTGTCCTTTTTTTATCTACAATACCCCCTGTTACGCCGAAGGCATAGGCGACATACTCACTCCCATATCTTTGTCTCTCAACGGATTACACCTCGTTCTCATCAAACCCGACATCGCTGTCAGCACCCGCGAAGCCTATTCCGGCATCACCCTGCACCCCGAAGCAACCGGCGAGATACACCGCGCACTACAAACCACACACGACATCAACCGCCTCTTCCCCCTGCTAATCAACGATTTCGAGCAAACCGTATTCCCCTTGCACCCCCAATTGGCAGACATCAAACAGTCCCTCATTCATGCCGGCGCCCTCTACGCCTCCATGTCCGGCTCCGGCTCCACGATTTTTGCTTTGTTTGATGATAATGTACCTGCAAATGCCATTTCCCGTTCCGTGGTGAATACAATCTCACCCGCACCATTCATATATGATTGTATGTGTTAATCAGGCACATACGAATATAATACACTCAAATCTTACAGAAAAACACTAAATTCGTAGCCCATCGCAATATGCAGTCGGGTTCAGTCGTCTAATGAGTGAATCAAACAAGATGCATCGGATTCGGAAATAAGTTACAAATAAATAGGAAATGTTTAACTGATAATTATGTTATGGTTATGAAAGAATTAACAGGAATTATTGCTATTCTGGGGTGTACGGTGATTGTGCTGTCGCCAATGATTGTGTGGCTGATTGCTATCATCAAGAGGGCGGCAAATGAGAAGTTCAAGATGCAGAAGCAATCGGAACTGCTGGCGCAAGTGGTGGAAAAAGGAAGCGTGGACAACCTCAATCTGGACGCTATCGCAACCGCTTTCAATCAGCAAAAGAGTATCAAGCAATCGCTGCTCAAAAACCTGCGCGGCGGTGTCATCACCGCATTGCTCGGAGTCGCCATGGTAGCCCTCGGCATTGTGGGAAGTATCAACGAGGACGCCTACGCGCTATTGGACGCCAGCACGTTCTATGTGGCAGGGGCTATCCTGCTGTCGTGCGGTGCGGCACTGACGGTGTACTACTTCTTCGCCAAGAAAAGCCTGCGCACCGAGATAGAGCAGGAGGAACAGAGCGCATTGAAAGACAAACAATAGTCTGTCCGGTGCTGAATGATTATTCGTTACGTGTTGAGTATTAACCTGTCCGCAGGGTATGGATAAGCAGTCGTTCATCGAACAGATTACCACCATGCAGGAGCCGCTTCGCCGGTTCCTGTTGGTGCTTACGCACGGCGATAGCGACCTCGCCGATGACCTTGCACAGGAGGCGATGCTGCGTGCATATTTGCATTGCAGCACCTTCGAGGAGCAGTCGGCATTGTCCACGTGGATTTACAGGATAGCCTACAACCTGTATTTGGACCACCAGAAGTCGTATTGGGTGCAGCATCGTGACGGCATCGACGACTCCGAGTCTGCCCAAGCACTGCCTGCGGACGACGCTCCCGACAGGGCTTTCCTGTATGAGCCGCTATACCGCGCTATCGATGCCCTGCCCGCACAAGAGAGGGCCGTGGTGGTGCTGTTCTATTTGGAGGAACGTAGTCTGCGCGAGATACATGCCATCACCAATCTGAGCATTGGCACTATCACCTCGCACCTGTTCCGTGCGAGGAAGAGATTGAAAGAAAAATTGACTCCCCCTGCCCCCTCAAAGAGGGGGTAACAGATAGAAACTATATGCTCATGTATAGCCTATATATAGAATTTTTCAAACCATAGCCACTATGACTACACGACAACGCATATCCCGCCGTTTGCGTCAGACAGCCCCTGTGCCGTCTGACAGTCAGGCGTTTATGAAAGATACCCTTCGTCAAATCAATCTGCTGCCCGAGCCAACAAGTCCCGAACAGGAACTGCTCAGGACTTTCACGTGGCGCGAGCGTTTTGCTTTTCGCGCTGATGCCACGCGATGGCTACTCCTCGGCACAAGCAGTTGCGCCGTGGTGTCGTACCTGTTAGTAGCCTATTCTGATGTGCTGATGACCACCATGGTGAGTCTGCTGATGCGGCTATTGAGTCTGTTGGGATAGGTCTCTGCCGCCACCGAGGGCGTGATAGAGAGAGACGGCGGATTGGAGCAGGGACATGCGGTTGCTGATGCGGGTGAATTGGGCATTCAACAATGTGTTCTGGGCAGTAAGTACCTCCAGATATGTGGTGCTGCCGTACTGCATCATCAGACTCGTGGCGCGTTGGGCGCGGGTGAGAGCCTCGACCTGACGGTCATACAAGTCGCACTTCGCGAGGCAGGTCTGGTAAGACGTCAGGGCTTCGTTCACCTCGTTGCCCGCTGACAACACCGTCTTGGTGAACAGCAATGCGGCTTCCTCCTGTTGCGACTTCGCCATCCTGACCTCGGCAATGTTGCGCCCCGAATTGAACAAAGGCACAAACAGGCTCGCGGCAAGGCTGGAAATCATCTGTGCGGGGTTGAAAATCTGCACATAGTCGTGGTTGGTCCAGCCGAAAGTGCCGCTGAGGCTGAGCGAGGGCAGGCAGTTGCTGCGCGCAAGGTTGGCGGCATAGAACGCCTGCGCCATGTTCTGCTGTGCGGCACGCACGTCGGGGCGGTTGTAGAGCATTTGGACGGGTATGCCCACCTCCAGCCGGTCGGGTAGGGACTGGGCGTCCAACGTGGTGCGCGGGATGTCGCGGTGCGTGCTGCCGAGCAGCAGACACATCGCATTCTCCACCTCGCGTATCTGCTGACGGAAGTCCAAGACGGTCGTTTGGATAGAATAATAGGTCGCCTCCATCTGCGCCGCGCCCGCTTCGTTTGCCATACCCGCGTCCTTCATCCGGCGGATGGCATACACGGTTTGTTCCCACGTCTCTTCGGTCTGCTCGGCGACTTGCAATTGTGCGTCCAGCATAAGCAGCGTGTAGTAGGTGTTCGCTACGCCCGCAATGAGTCCGCAACGTGCAGCCTGCTCATAGTCAAGCATTTGTGCTTTCGCCGCTTTGGCACGCCGAAGGGAATTGAGGGTGCGTCCGAAGATGTCGATTTCCCATGAGGCATTGGCTACGAGGTCATAAGTACCGCTTGCCGATACGCCTGCCATGGGCGAGAACGCCCCTGCGGGTGCCAAGCCGACGGAGGGCAGATAGGCAAGTTGCGCTCCGCGGAGCGACGCCTCGGCTTGCAACACGTGTTCGTGGGCGATGCGGAGGTCGTGGTTGTTGCGCAGGGCAGTGTCTATCAACGCCTGCAGGCAGGGGTCGGTGAAGAGTTCGCGCCAGTCGAGGTTGGCAAGGCTGGCGGCTGTGTCCGACAACGGCAGGTCGCCGTAGAGGGTGGAGTCGAGGTCCTGCACGGGTTGGTACTTGCCGTAGATACCGCAACCGGTGAGTCGGGTAAGGAATAAGGAGCAAAGAAGAATGACTAAAATGCTCGGTTTTTGTATCTTGTTCATTGGTTCAGAATCTTAATAATTGACACTTTTTGAGGGTTGCGTATCGGTTGCCCAAGGGTTGCTTATCCCTTGCTTATCCCTTGCTGTTTGACACGGGTTTGACAGGAGGGCAACACGATGGGGCAATCTTAAAAAAACGCACTTTTTCGTTATTCCTTTCTGTGCTTGTTGAACTTCTCCTGCAATCCTTGGAAGACCACAAACAGCGAGGGCACAAGGAAGAGCAGAGCCAGCGTGCCGAGGATACTGCCGCCGACCACGCCCGTACCGAGACTGCGGTTACCGTTGGCGCCGACACCTGTGGCGATGACCAGCGGGAGCATACCGAAAATAAGCGTGAGCACCGTCATAAGGATAGGTCGCAGACGCACTGCAGCCGCCTCCGAAGCCGCATCAACAAGGCTCTTGCCCGCCTTGCGGCGCTCGGAGGCGTACTCGGTGATAAGGATAGCCGTTTTGCTGAGCAAACCGATCAACATAATGACACCCGTCTGGAGGTAGATGTTGTTTTCGAGACCGCAAATCTTGGTCAGCAGGAACGACCCCATCAGACCGACCGGCACGGCGATGATGATAGCCAGCGGGAGGCGGAAGGACTCGTACAACGCCGAGAGAATGAGGTAGATAAAGACGATACAGATAAGGAAAATAACCGCCGTGGTGCTGTTGCTTGATTGGCTTTCCTCGTGGGTGATACCTCCGTAATCGACGGCGTACTGCGACGGCAGCACTTGTGCTGCCACCTCTTTGACCGCCTTGATAGCATCACCGGACGAATAGCCGTCGGCAGGCATTGCGCTGACAGCGATGGAGTTGTAGAGGTTGAAGCGCGTCAGTTTGTCGGCACCATATACACGGCGGAGAGAGACAAACTGCGAGATCGGTGCCATCTCGCCATTGTGGAGACGGACAAAGGTGTTGTCGAGACTGCGCTCGTCCATACGCTGCTTGGGGTCGCCCATAATCTGCACCTTATAGACCTTGCCGAAACGGTTGAAATCGCTGACGTACTGACCGCCGTAGTAACCCGACAGGCAGGCGAGTACCTCGTTGGCGGTGGTACCCGATCGCTGGCATTTGGCGGCATCGACACTCACCTCCCACTGCGGGAAATTGAGGTTGAAGGACGTGAACGCCACGCTGATTTCCTTGCGTTGGTTCAGCGCACTAATGAACTGCTGTGCATAGTTGTAGAACTGGTGCATATCGCCGCCGACCTTGTCTTCGAGGTTGATATCCAATGCATTACCAGTACCGTAACCGGAGATCTGTGCGGAAGACGGTGGCATCCTTGATGTCGGCAGTGAGGGCATAGACCTTGCCGATGACGGCACCGACCGACTGGTCTTTGCGGGTACGCTCAGACCATGGCTTGAGTTTTAGAATGATATTACCCGCGGCACTTGACTCGCCGGAGATGAGACCGTAACCCGCCGTGCTGTTCAGTTCCGCCACCTCGGGGATAGTCATCAGGCGGTGTTCTATCTCCTGCAT
>ERZ808274.945-NODE-945-length-11341-cov-2.722311_pt1 | contig 11341 bp, 12 predicted proteins | sample MGYA00521277_ERZ808274 | MGnify/ENA primary metagenome ERZ808274 (study PRJEB31516, sample SAMN03275597) | gut metagenome | biome: mammalia-associated habitat; material: feces | host: Papio cynocephalus | place: Kenya | collected 2012-07-28 ... | reverse complement strand
CCTTGTCCAAGCATCCAATGCCGAATACATAGCTCTCGCCCTTCCACTCTCTTAATAGCTCATATGCCTTTGCTATATAGTCCATCTTTATCCTCCAATCTATTTATTAGTTCTTAAAAGTTTCTTTGCTCTATCAGCTATATTCGATGCTGATAATCCATATTTAGCCAACAAATCGGTATATGGACCGGTTTCACCAAAGCAATCATTGATTCCAATACTTTCAACTTTTGCTTTTATTCCAATTCGCAAAGCTTCTTCTGCTATGGTAGAATAGAAACCACATGCAAGAAGATGTTCTTCAACTGTAATTAATGCTCCAGTCTTAGCAACCGAAGTAAATATAGTCTTAAAATCAAAAGGCTTGACAAATGGAACAGAAAAAACCTCAGCTTCGATTCCTTCTTTTTTCAAAATACTTGCCGCCTCGTTAGCCATTGAAGCTGTAATTCCATTAGCAGCAATTGTTACATCTTTTCCTTCTTTGCAAAGAATTGCTTTAGCATTGAAGAAAGATTCAGCATCAGTCTCGATGTCTGGCATTTCGTTTCTATTGAGCCTGATATAAACTGGGTTTTTTCTTGTAAGTGCATATTCCAAAGCTAACTCTGCCTGATGTGCATCAGAAGGAACAATAACTTCCATTGAAGGAAAAGCCCTCATTATAGCAATGTCTTCAATAGCTTGATGGCTTGCACCATCAAAACTATCAGAAAGTCCTCCATAAGCTCCCGCAATTATTACAGGAAGATTATTATAACAAATGTCGTTTCTAATTTGATCCGTGCTTTTCAATGAAAGGAAAATCGCAAAAGCATTTATGACAGGATGGTATCCACATGTTGCCAGACCAGCAGCTACTCCAGCAAGATTGCCCTCTGCGACACCAACATTGAAAAATCTATCTGGATATTTTTTTGCAAAATATGAGCTTTTGGTTGAACTAGATACATCCGCATCCAATACGACAAGCTCAGGATGAGTTTCCCCAAGTTTCTCCAAATGACGACCAAAGGCATCTCTCATCGCAATACTCATAACAAAGCCTCCTTCAGTTTGATATCCTCATCAAGATCTTTCAATCCAATGAAATAGTGCTCATCATCAATCTTTGCACCATGCCAAGTGTTCTTGCCTTCACTGAATCCGACATTCTTACCTTTAACCGTGTTGTATATAATTGCTTTAGGGTAAGACTCTGATGAATCAATCCAATCAAAAGAACGTAAAATGTCAGATGTATTGTTACCATCGTACTCCTCTTTATTAACGCTCCAGCCAAATGCTTCAAGCTTATCCCTAAGAGGATCTAGTGGCATAATTTCTGACTCAGTCCCATCGAGTTGAACACGATTGTAATCAATCATGAGTATTAGATTCTTCACCTTGTACTTTGAAGCACACATTAAAGCTTCCCAAGAAGACCCCTCATTCAAGCATCCCTCACCTGTAAGAACATATGTCTTATAGTTTCTTCCTGAAAGAGCCGACCCAAAAGACATTCCCAAGCCAACTGAAAGACCATGGCCTAATGCACCAGTTGAGAAATCAACACCAGGAAGTTTTAGCATCGCAGGATGTCCTTGCAATTGCGAGCCGAGCGTCCTGAACTCATGAAGCTTTTCAAACGGAAAATATCCTCTTGCTGCAAGCACAGAATAAAGATTTACACTGGCATGCCCCTTCGACAGGATAAAGCGATCTCTATCCTCCCAATTAGGTTTAGAGGGATCTATGTTCAAACGAGAGAAATAAAGACATGTGACAATTTCTGCCGCACTACTGGCTCCTCCCCAATGTCCCGTACCTCTTTCATGGAGTATAGTAAACATTGTTTTTCTCAGATAAGCAGATATATATGCAAGCTCCTTATCATTGAATTTCCGATTTCTATTCAATAGTAGTTTTTCGAAAGTATCCATAAATTACCTTCTTTTGTATTTTGTATACAATATACATATCATACAAAGAACTTGCTGTCAAATCAAAACCCATTCAGAATAAAAATAAATTAATTGCCCCGGCGTTTTTCAAAATAGTCTTTAATATCCTGGATACATAATTCAGGCGATGACAAAACAAGCTTTCCAGTTTTCCCTTTTAGCTTCTCTTCAGCAGAAGCCATTGACGCCTGTGCCAATACAACAGTATCGAAGTCGCTTAAATCATCAGCCAAAGAACAAATAATTTCATCATGAGCAGAAACATTTCCAACGGAAAGCATCTCCATTGCTTCCTCTACAAGAAAAGTTTTTATTTCAACTTTTTTTCCAAGATGAATTGCATTTTCTTCAATTCTAGATACTGTTGGACCTAATGTTGTGGGAGCCGTTGCGATAATCGCAATTTTATTACCGCTTTCTGCAGCATCATGGCACATTCGCTCATCAATACAAATAATACCTATTTCAAATAGTGAACATAATTGCTTAACATAAGGGGTCAAAGAAGAGCAAGAAACTACAATCAAATCAGGCGACTCAAGTTCCAATGAACACAAGTCAAAATAAAGTTTTTTCATATTTTGAGTCGGGAAATAACCCACTTGCTTTGTCTCCGTTACAAGATAATCATCAAGCAAATTGTTTAATTTAACATCAGCAATTTCTTTTTCAATTCTTGATGTAAAAGATTTACAAACACTTTCAACCGTATGTAATATTCCAATTTTTTTCATAAATCCTCCTACTTAAAACAAAAATCTATTATACAGATAGAAATCAAAAGCGTTGTTACGTTAAGGCCTAGAAGAAATAGACATAAAAAATATGCAATCTTTTTTGATAGTTTATTCTCCATAATCATATCGCATAATTCCTAAAATCATGTAGTTAAAAACCAACTAATAACAAATTTCTATTTTAATTGTATACAAAGAACACTCGTTAATGGTAACTTAAAATAAAAAAAGGATGCAATAAATGAAAATCTTATACCAAAGTCTTTCAGACCAAGTCTATAACCTAATCAAAATGGAGATTCTTAATGGAACAATCAAAGGCGGTGAAAAGATCAGTGAAGATAGACTCGCTGAGCAATTTGGAGTTTCAAGAACACCTATAAGAGAAGCGATGCGACGTCTATCTGAATATGGATTGGTCAATATCTCCCCCCGTTCACATGCTTCTGTCATAGAGATTAATGAGAAAGATGCTAGAGACATTGCAGAACTTAGAGTGGATTTAGAAAGCTTTGCAATAGATCATATCGACATTAATAGCCTAAATTCTAACATTCAAGAAATTAGTCGATTTGCTGCAGAATGCAATTATGAACTTTCTATCGGGGAAAGAGCTAAATCCTTTGAGATAGACAGTTTATTTCACATTGCTTTAATTAAAGCCACTTCAAATCAAGCTTTGATAGATACTTATATTAGATTAGATGCAAAAATACAACTTCTACGAATAGATCAAAATCTCCCAGAAACAAGCTTATCAAAATACATGATGCAACATACAGAATTAATACAACTAATAAAAAATGATAATAGATTGGAAGCAAAAAAACTTATAAAAGAACATATTCAACATGAACAAGGAATTGTCTGTTAAGACATTTTTTAGATGCTATCAATCGGCAACTTTTATTGCAAAATTCTTAAGCATTAATTGATATTGCAATTATTTGTAGTAAATATTCAAATAGATTTTTAAGCATTAGTTCATCTTAAAAATCAAGAAGCTATAGAATTTATACTATATACAATATACAAATTTGTTGCATTTGCAACTTGTTGATATATAATTCAGAAAAAAGGAGTTAAAATGTTTTTTAAGTATGATAAGAAAAATGGCATAAATGTCCCTAGCCCTTTTAATAGGACAATGACACCCATAATGACAACAGACCAAATATCTCAGCCGATTGATTTTTCTGTGCACATGACAGAATGGGCTCCGAAAGCAAAAGTAGATGAACATGTACACAGTGATGCAACAGAAGTCATGTATTGCTTAAGTGGAAAAGGCAAAGCTACTGTTGACGGCATTGAATACACTTTAGAGCCAGACTCAATGATAACAGCTTTACCAGGAATGAAGCATCAAATAATCAACACAGGAAACAAAACGCTACGTGTACTTTGTATTTTCTCTCCAGCCGTAAGTGGTAATGAGTTGAAACAGAGAGCTGAAAAAGCCGTCGAAGAGTATAAAGAAAAACTTCATAGCTGATGTTTACAATAGAATTCATTCTTCCTTATGCAAACCTTGCTCTTGCCGTTGAACAAGCTTTCAATGCACACCCTGAGCGCCATAACATGGACTCTCGTATTTCTTTTATTACACACGATAAAATCAAAAGCTCTGAAATACGAGGTGATATCGTAATTGCAAGAGGTCTAACGGCTGCCTTCTTGAACAAAATCAGTAATTGTCCTGGAAATACCCATGACCGGATATGACATACTTAAAGCAATTAAGCGTGTTAACAAAAGATTTGGACAATGCAAAATAGCTCTTATCGCAACAGAAAACGTTATATATGGTTTTGAAGAGCAAATAAACGATGTCGCTAGCGACATAAAAACATATAAAATATCTTTTGATTCTGACATCAAAAAAGTTATTCAACAAGCCTTCGCAGAAGGAGCTCAAGCTGTAATTGGAGGAAACGAAGTCATATCACTTGTTGAGGAAGAAGGACTGAATGGTGCAAGAATCGAAACAAACTTGCAAAGCATAAGGCAGGTAATTGATGAAGCGTGGAACATTCATGCAACAAGACTTGAAGAACAAACAAGAGCACAAAGACTTTTAGCTTTAATAGAAAATATTGAAGAGGGAATAATCGTTTGCGACAAAGATTCGAAAGTTACCATCTGCAACTCATTTGTACAATCATTGATTGGACGGACAGCTGATTCCATTGTTGGGAAAAAATTATCTGAAATAGACAAGAATTTTGATAGTCCGCCATTCAATGAGTTAAGAACAAAAGAAAACGTCTTTTTTATGTCTTTGTGTGGAACAAAGGTTGTAGTAACGAGAATCCCCCTCATAGTTCATGATACCTTTACATCTGGAACCATAATTATTCAAAAGGTTTCATTGATTGAAGAAATTGAAAACAGAAATAGAATAGCATCACTAAACAATGGTCTTATTGCTAGGCATTCATTTCAATCAATTTTAGGCACGAGCCATGCGATAGAAAAAACAAAAGAATTGGCACTAAGTTTTTCCAAAGTTGAAGCAAATGTTTTAATCATGGGAGAAACTGGAACCGGCAAAGAACTATTTGCACAAAGCATTCATAATGCGAGCTCAAGAAAAAAGAATGCATTTGTCGCAATAAATTGTGCAGCACTCCCTGAAAGCCTATTAGAAAGTGAGTTATTCGGATATGTGGAAGGTGCTTTTACCGGAGCTCTTAGACAAGGGAAAGCTGGGATGTTTGAACTTGCGCATAAAGGAACAATTTTCCTAGATGAAATAAGTGAAATGAGCTATGCATTGCAAGGCAGACTCTTGCGAGTTCTAGAAGAAAGATCAATCATGCGACTTGGAGCAAATAAAGTTATCCCAATCGATGTAAGAATTATTGCCGCAAGCAACCAAGATTTGGAAAAACTTGTCTCAGAAAGGAAATTTAGACAAGATTTGTTCTATAGACTAGACGTTTTGCGGCTAGAAGTTCCACCATTAAGAAATAGAAGCACTGACATCCCGTGTTTAATGGAAAGTTTTTTAGCACGTGCAGACAAAAAAAACAAAGTCCTAAATCATGCAATCGATCAATCGATTTATCAATATCTTAAAAACGCAAAATGGCCAGGAAACATAAGACAACTCAAGAATCTTTGCGAGAGATTATCTGCTATTGTTGAAGATTCACTTATCACAATTTCAGCACTTGAAAAGTGTTTTCCAATCAATTCAATCAAAGAGGAAACACAAAACCAACAAGATACTAATGATGAGATAAAAAATATAACAAGAGCTCTTTCGATTTGCAATGGAAACAAAAGCAAAGCTGCAATATTACTTGGAATTGATCGCTCAACTTTGTACCGAAAAATACAACAAATACAATCGTAGTATTGTTGTTGCATTGCAACACTTACGCTACAACAACAAAGCAAAAAATTCGATTTAAGCAAAACAAAATCATCAATTTGTGGATATTTTTAAACTTGGCACATAAATTGCAAGGCAAGAATACAAAAGGAGAAATTTTATGAAAAAGGTATTTATTACTCTTTTGGTGTGTATCTGTATCATTACAGGCGTCTATTCAAACGGAACACAAGAAAATTCGCAATCCGTTAAATACCCTACTGCACCTATTGAGATGGTTGCTCTAGGTTCAGCTGGTGGCGGAAGCGATGTTCTAGCAAGAAATGTTGCAGACGTAGTTTCATCTTTAAAGCTATGTCCAGAACCAATTAATGTTGTTAATAAGGCAGGTGGCGGTGGAGCTGTTGGAATTGCTTATTTCGGCTCAAAGCGAGATGTCGACTATGGTTTAATGACAATAAACTCAACTCATTGTCTTCTAATACATACTAGTGATGTAATCAAAGCTGGAAAGAAACCATGGACCCCAATTGCATGCGTTGCAACAGATGAACAAACAATTGTAACAAGAATAGAAAGTCCATATACCAGCTGGGAAGATGTAGAAAATGCGCTGAAATCAAATCCGGGCAGCCTCACTGTTGGCGGATGCGATGACATGGATGCGATGACAATAAATATCCTTGAAAAGGAAACTGGTGTTAGTTTCAATCATACTGCATACTTTGCTTCTTCCGAGATTTTTACATCTCTGCTGGGAGGACATATTGATTTTGCAATCGCAAATCCAGCAGAAGTCATAGGACTTGTTGAAGGTGGAAGAGTTCGTGTTATTGGAACGTTCTCTCCATCACGCCTTTCGGGGTCATTTGCAGATGCACCAACATTCGTAGAAATGGGATATCCAGATTTAGTTGTTCAAACAATTAGAGGAATTGTGGGCCCTGCAGAGATGAGTAGAGAAGTACAACAGTACTGGTCTGATATTTTGGAGAAAGTAACTTCTAGTGAACAATGGATATCTAATTACATTGATAAGAATTATCTTGGCCAAACATATATGGACTGTGATGAATTTACAAAGTTCCTTAACTCTCATGAAGAAACACTTGTTGAATTTGCCAAAGAAAATGGCATGCAAATTGTGAGATAGTAAATTGTAGGATATTTGAATAGAGGGAGATGAATACCTCATATTCTACTCCCTCTTAAATTAAGGAAAAAAAATGTTTGTAATCGAAATAATTCTTATCATAATATCAATCTTTTGGGCAACAATGGGCACTGTCAAATATGGAATATGGGCTGGTCAAGCTCCTGGCGGTGGTTTGTTTCCTCTCATTGGTGGCTCTATAGTTATTATTTGTTGTACAGCCGACATTATAATGCGCATAATAAAAAAAGAGCCACTAAACGGCAATACAGACAAAGGAGCTGATGAATACATAATGCTAGGCTGGATTCCTAGGGGTTTACGCCCCATTGCTGTCACATGCTATGGGTTCATCAGCCTTTTAATTCTAAAGTATTTCGGCTTCATTATTTGCAGTCTTCTAACATCGGCAATATGGCTAATCTTCATCAGTCGCAAAGCGGTACTTAAGTCAATTGCTGTATCTGTTGTCACTACGGGAATTCTATATAGCATATTTGTTCTATGGCTAAATATCCCATTTCCACATGGAATTTTCTAGGGAGAAAAAATAATGGAAAACATACAAAATCTTCTATTGGGATTTCAGAGCATACTGAATTTCAATAATATAATGATGACATTTATTGGTGGAATTCTAGGAATAATTGTAGGTGCAATGCCTGGAATAGGAGCCGCGGCAGGAGTTGCGTTATTACTTCCAATGACATTCAAAATGAATCCAACTACAGCAATTATAATGCTTGCAGGAATTTACTATGGAAACATGTTTGGAGGAGCTTATTCAGCAACTCTTTTGAATATTCCTGGTGATTCTTCCGCAATGTGTACAGCTCTAGATGGAAATCCTCTTGCAAAAAAAGGTAAAGCCGGAAAAGCTCTTGCAACTGGCAATATCTCATCCTTTATCGGAGGAGCAATAGGAATAGTATTTTTGACTGTAGCCGGTCCAGCTCTTGCTGAAATTGGTCTTCATTTTGGCCCCGCAGAATCTGCGTCTCTCATTTTCTTTGCTTTGACATCCATTGGGTGGATTCTAGGCGACAATCCTCTCCCAGGTTTGATTGCAACAGGTCTGGGGCTGATTCTTGCAACAATAGGAGCTGATAATGCAACAGGGCAAATCAGATTCGCATTTGGCAACTATAATTTATATTCAGGAATTTCATTTATTCCTCTAATCATTGGAATGTTTGGTTTTTGTCAAATAATAGAAATGGCAACAGCTAAGGAAGAACCAGATGTAAGCAAAGTACGAAAAATTTCGCTAAAAGAAAGCATGCTTACAAAAGATGAATTCAAAAGCATTTTACCTGTTACAATCAGAAGTGGAATAATTGGAAATCTCGTAGGTTTCCTCCCCGGCGCAGGAGGCACAACAGCAGGATTTATATGCTATGTTCTTGAGAAAAAAATAGGAAAAAGAGGAAAAAATCTTGGACAGGGAGAGATAACAGGCGTAGCTGCTTCAGAAGCCGCTAACAATGCAGCAGCAGTAGGCTCCTTTGTGCCTTTGCTTTCTCTGGGTATTCCAGGATCATCGACGTCCGCGGTTTTGCTTGGTGGTCTTTTGATGTGGGGATTGCATCCTGGTCCATTACTATTCGAAAATAATCCGGAATTCGTGTGGGGTCTTATCGCATCAATGTACCTTGGTAACATCGTGTGCTTTATCGTTGGAATGCTTATAATACCAGCATTGGTATCAATTCTAAAGGTTTCTTCAAAGACTTTAATTCCAATAATTACAGTCATTTGCGTTATTGGTTCTTATTCAGTAAATAACAATCTATTTGACATTGGAGTAATGTTATTCTCTGGTCTTATAGCTTTCTATATGAAAAAATATGGATTCTCTGTTGCTCCATTGTTACTCTCTTTTGTGCTTTCACCTACATTAGAGCTACAAATGAGACTTGCTCTCGGCATATCCCAAGGTAATGCTGCAATTTTCATTACAAGGCCAATATCGTGTTGCATCTTGCTACTTACTGTTCTGATGCTAGTCTCACCGCTTATTAAAAAGCTACTAATTAATAAAAAAGAAAAAAAGAGAACATAAAATGGTAAATTTTGAAAACGTTCTTTCCTTTGGAAAAGACAAAAAGAAATGTAAAGTAGGTATTTTAGGATCAAATGGCAGCTTTGGATATACTTTTCTTGCTCAAATTGTATTAATGAAGAAAAGCCTTAGTCTTAGAGTAGTTTGCGACCTAAATGCAGAAAAAACATTAGCGATTCTTAAATCGCTAGGTTTCAATGATCAAAAAATTTCTATCTGCTACACTACTAGTCAAATTAACAGTGTTCCAGAAGAAAATATCATTGTTCTAGACAATTGTGATTTAATAGTTGAAACAGATTGCGATGTTGTCGTTGAGGCAACTGGAAATCCAGAAAAAAGTGCTCTATTAGCGGAGAAATGCTTATTATCAGGTAAACATGTCTCAATGGTATCCAAAGAAGCTGATGTAATAGCAGGGCCATATTTGTACAGACTTGCAAAATCAAAGGGACTCGTCTACTCTATCGCGATTGGTGATCAACCTGCAAATTTAATAAACTGGATAAGCTATATTCAAGCTCTAGGTATGGATGTTATTTGTGCAGGAAAATCAAGTGAATATGATTTTATTTATGATCCTAATTCAGGAAAATTCAAATATAGGGATTCGATTGCTCAAATACCAGAATTGGCTAATTACTGGCATTTAGGCCCTGACATTGAGGCGACATTAATTGAAAGAAGCAAATTATTGTCTGATTATCCACAGTACGCTGTGCCAGACTATAATGAAATGAATGTTGTAGCCAATGCAACAGGACTACTTCCATCCTGTTCTCGTCTACACTATCCTATGATAAATGTCGCTGAACTTGCAGATGTCTACGCTTTAAAAGAAGATGGAGGAATACTTGAAAAACCTGGTGTTCTCGATGCTTTCAATTGCTTGCATAGGTTTGATGAAGTAAGCTTTGCAGGTGGTGTGTTTGTAGTAGTAAAAAATCATAATGACAAGGTCTTTGATATACTTGCAGAAAAAGGACATGTAGTCAGCAAGAATAAAAAATACATGGCGCTTTATCTTCCATATCATTTCATGGGAATGGAAGCTCCAATGTCAGTATTGCAAGCTTACTATCTTGGAATAGCAAGCTATACACGCTGTGACAATGTTGCAACAATGGTTTGTCGAACAGAGCGAGATTTCAAAAAAGGTGAACAATTGGATTTGCATACTCATCATAGATGTCTAAAGGACATCCATGTTACATTTGAGCCAACTGCAAACCTATCAAAAGAGATTGCTCCATACTATTTGATTGCCGAAAAAACAATAGTGAAAGACATTCCAAAGGGAACAGTAATTACAACTGACATGGTAGACCTATCTACATCAAACCTAAAAAGAATGTTAGATAATATTGCATCTTTTAATTAAGATACATGGGAGCAAGCCTCCCATGTACTTATTAGAAACAAAGAAGGTTAAATGTTAATGTCGCTAATCCAGATGTTGCTAATTATAATTATTATACCGGTTACAATTTTGAATATAAGATTCCTTACTAAAGGAAGAATCGTAAAACAAAAAACAATGCAAAAATATTCATTAGCATTGTCAAAACTATCAGAGAATAAGAAACAATTAGGAGGAGATGGCGCATTTTTAGCAACTAGGTATATGAGCGATTCAGGTAATAATTATCTCTTATGCAAATCTAACAAAATCGATGCAGGAGCACTTGTTACAGAGAAAGAATTTATTCTTATTAAACCCCTCTCTGAAGCACTATGTAATGTACAAATAAAGGAAAACAAAAAGAAAGTAGAATCAGTTACCTGCAATATCTTTATTCCAAACAGCACCATTAACATTGATATCAATCTTGCCGAAAATCCTCATAATCATAATTGGATAATGAAGAATATTATCTCCGATGCTTACAATATAAAGAGAGAAATAGAGGAATATAAAGTTGAAAGAAAATGATTTAGAAACTACTGCTTTGTCTGTTATAGATCATCTTCCATTGGCAAACATTTTTCTATTGCAATTTGTCGAAGAAAACATTCTCTTATCAATATACCTGTAGATCCAAATCAATAGAAAGAGAGTTGGGATATCGGCTGAGAAGTAGCAAAACCAAAGGCCAGAAAGGCCAA
>ERZ808274.944-NODE-944-length-11345-cov-9.616209_pt1 | contig 11345 bp, 12 predicted proteins | sample MGYA00521277_ERZ808274 | MGnify/ENA primary metagenome ERZ808274 (study PRJEB31516, sample SAMN03275597) | gut metagenome | biome: mammalia-associated habitat; material: feces | host: Papio cynocephalus | place: Kenya | collected 2012-07-28 ... | reverse complement strand
GCATCCTTCCTTATTCACCCACAAAAATACAACTTTTTTCCGTAACCGCAATCACGACAGAAAAAGGGGACTGCTCATACTTTTAAGCGTCCCCTTTTACCATCAAACAATTTATTGTTTACTATCTCTTTATTCGATTATATATTTCTCGTACCCATAGCACCATAGATGAAGCAACTACTATTATCAGCAGATCTATTGCTCCTGATGTTTTGAACTTCCAGTCAAGTGTGTGAAGCATCGGTTCCACATTGAAAAACTCGTATGCAACCTCAGTAATGAACAACTGCCCAACAACAATAATACCAACGATGGTCCAAAACCCTTGACTCATTTTTTGACGGAAGACACTTTCACCGGTTTCAAAGCAGCGAGCATTGAACATATACCAGAAGTGTGTCCAAACAAAGATTGAGAAGAGCATTGTGGCTTCGTATGGTGTCATAGGAGATTCTCCACCAACAGCGGCACTGAACATTTGAGGTATTGAAGTTACATCTGCATGGTTAAACAGCCAATAGAACCCGAGGGTAATAGCGAAGAACAGGAAGCCAACACCAAGGAGTTCAGACATCATAGGTCGGGTAAGGATTGATGCCTTACGGTCGCGTGGCTTATCATCCATCACATTATGGGACGGAGGGAGCGAAGCAAGTGCCATTGCTCCGAAAGTATCCATAATGAGGTTTACCCATAGCATCTGAGTAACAGTAAGCGGAGATTCAGCACCCATAAACGAGCCAAACAGGACAAGGAAACAGGCGGCTACATTAACGGTGAGCTGGAATAGCAGAAAGCGCTGGATATTTTTATAGAGTGAGCGCCCCCACATAACGGCTCGTCCGATAGATGAGAACGAGTTGTCGATTATGGTGATGTCGGAAGCTTCCTTGGCGACCGAAGTGCCGTCACCCATTGAGAGTCCCACATGCGCCATCTTAAGTGCCGGAGCATCATTTGTCCCATCGCCGGTTACGGCCACCACCTCATTGTTCGCTTGAAGAGCTTCCACGAGCCGTTTCTTGTCCATCGGTCGAGCACGAGCTATGATTTTCAATTCACCAACACGCTCTTTAAGTTGTTTATCGGAAAGGTTCGCAAATTCAGGTCCGGTAATAATGTTACGTTCGGTATCTGTCTCGTCATTCCAAAGACCGATTTGACGACCAATTTCTTTGGCTGTTCCGGGAGTGTCACCCGTCACTATTTTCACTTTGATTCCGGCATCTATCACCTCACCAACAGCATCGGGTACGTCTATACGCACAGGATCGGATATTGCAACTATACCAAGGAATGTCAACTTATCAGCGACAATATTGCCATCGGCAATGGCCGTATCCTTGTCATCGAGTTCTTGATACGCAAAGCCGAGAGTGCGCATCGCCTGGTTTTGGTATTTTAATAGCAACGAATCTATCCCTTGCTTTGTCACTCCACAGAGGTTCTTGCACTTATTGAATACGATTTCGGGTGCGCCTTTTACATAGAGTATCTTTTTGCCTGTCGCTGACTTAACAACCGTAGCCATATATTTACGTTCGGTCGTAAAAGGCAGCTCTTCGAGACAGATGACTCCATTACGCAGATCAAGGTAGTTCACACCACGCTCTTTTAGCCAAAGAAGTAGTGCACCCTCAGTGGGATTGCCAAGAACCAATGGTTTGTCTCCTGAAAGATCAAGCTGCGCAGTAGAATTTACGGCAATACCTTCATAGAGGATCTCGTCTGACGGGTCCCCGAAGAAGTCGGCCTTGTACACCTGCATCTGATTCTGCGTTAGTGTACCAGTTTTATCAGTACAAATGACAGTAGTTGCGCCCATTGTCTCACAGGCATGCATCTTGCGCACAAGGTTGTTTGTCTTGAACATACGACTCATCGAATAAGCCAGCGAAAGTGTGACAGCCATCGGAAGTCCTTCGGGCACGGCAACCACAATCAGCGTTACAGCCACCATCATCGTCTTCAATGTATGCGCAAGCAAGAGAGACCACGTAGCGCTATCCGCTCCCGGATTGAGCATAGAAAATGCACCAACAACCATCGCAAAGAATATAACGAAGAAACCGAGGATTGTCAGTATACATTTCGCTTTTGACCAATCATCAAACTTCTTTATCACAAGCCAAAAAAAGACTGCTACAGGAACAATCAGTGTCCATGCTTGCCACACTCCCCATCCAAAGAAATGTATTAGCTGGCCGACAATAATCAGACCTGCAAAGATGTAACTGGCATTCGTAATCCAGTCGGCGAGACCATCAAGTTGTTCGTTTAGAGGTGTCTTTACAGAATCATCAATTTGAGCTTCTTCAAACACCTTGCCCATTTCAGTCGCATCACCAACCTTAAGCACACGCATAATGCCGTGCCCCTCCATGACTTTAGTTCCGCGCATTACGTGATTTGACGGATAAGTTGCGTCCTTGTCAAAGTGTGCCTTATCTGTCGTCTTGGCACATAGCAGTTCTCCCGTCAGCGATGACTCATCAACGCTGAGTGTTACAGCTTCTAAAAGTTCACCATCTGCAGGTATTTCATCACCGGTATTAATGAGAACAACGTCGCCGACGACAACATCTTTACGGGGAATAGTGGTTGTTGTGCCGTTGCGCATCACCTCCACAGCTTCATCGTCATTTACCTGATTCAGGATCTTGAACGCCTTATTAGCTTTCTGCTCGAAGATGAAAGCAAGCGTGGTAGCCAACCCGATAGCAACAAAAATGCCTATGGGTTCAAAAAACACCTTCCAGTCCTGCCCAAGCCCGAAAAACTCATAGAACGAAATCCCAACGGACAGCACCCCAGCGATAAGTAGGATGATAATCAGCGGGTCCGAAAACTTCTCAAGGAACTCTTTCCACCACGGATCATGTTCAGGTGGAGTAAGTATATTTTCACCATTCTTTTTGCGGCTTTCCAATACTTCTGCATCGGTCAAGCCTCTGTAATTTTTGCTTTGTGACATATTAATCTTTGTTCTTGTTAATCTATTCTTGATTTTGAGTTGTCAATGCCCTTGTTGATTCAAGTATAGGAAGATTAGCCTCTGTTGGCACATAAATTACCGTCTTGTTGAGGTCTGACTGTTGACGCACCCAGAGGTATTGGATGTAAGTGGGCGTAATGCTACCATTTTCGATGCGAATGGCTTCGGCAGCACCTTTAGCTCGTTCGATTTCTGCCTGTGCGTTAAGCTTCTCTGCTTCAAGATTGGCTTTTGCCTCTTCAATCTTTATTCTACGGTTTTGCTCAGCTTTCGCAAACTCAGCTTTGCCTTCCATTTCCTGAGACCACACGTTATACCACGGTCGGACAAAAGCCATTGCGATAATCAGCAACACTATTCCAATGCCGCCCCATATCACACCCTTAATGAGCTTCGGGTTTAAATTGATGTTGTTATACATAAGTATTTGATGAATTGATTTAATAGAATACTAGCAACAAGGATGCCGTACACACTACTGGCATCTAGCGCTTTAGCAATGCCAAAAGACTTTCACAAACATCCTTTTTCTTCTGAATTATTAGATTCGGAAATAGCAGGGACTAAAATAGATGAAGCTGGATTTATGGCCATGAGTTAGTGCTTCTTTTCGAGATTGTTTTTCTATTTATATTCGGGACAACCTGTAGCATTGTAGGTTGTAGAGCAAACTATTTATACAATGTTAGGGCAATGTTCATAATAATCTCTAATCGCCATACATTTAGTTATTGACAAGTTGAACAATAATCAAGCGACCACCATCTTTTGTCGAAAGTAGAATCTTTCTACCTTCGGTTAAGGGTACGTACCCTCCGAGAGGAATCTGTTTGTCATCCGTTTTATCCCACATATCTACAAGTCGGCGATTTATGAGTATCCACTGACCCTTGAAGAAATGGAAGTCTCCAACCGGCTTCTTATCCTCATCAGTCGTCTTCTCGTTAGCTACGACAAAACGGTTGACGTGCCACATATAAAGCGTCTGCTTATCGTAAACCATAAGACGGTAATTCTCGGGAAGAAATTTACCTTTGGCCGGAGAATAGTACAGATTAAGAATGGGCAACAGCCCATGGTATTCTGTCCCACAGAACGGACAACGAGGTTTGAATTTGTTATCGAACACGAACCAATGCGCCTCACAATTAGGGTTTTGGCAAGGCTGCATTAAATCTGTAGTTTTGACAAGCGCTTGTTCCCACTCATCGGCCGAGGGCCGTTTAGACGGATCATGAAGACCGGTTATAAAAGCTCGGTCGAAAAGCTCTTTTAGGTATGGTCCACATATTGTATAAGGCAACTTTGATGGGTCGCCCTGAGGGAGTTCCGCTTTACTTAGATTCTGAACCTTTACCGCATTTGATTTATCAGTCGGATGTTCGATGAATAGCGCCTTTTCTCCCATTGAAAGAGCCTCGTCTCGTTTCTCATCGTTGACGTCATACACTTTACCACCACGGAGGGGGTGACGATACAACAGATACATATATATCATCACTGCTAGTGCATGTTGGTCGGTAGCCCGACAAGGTAGTTTTTTGTTGGGGTCACCGACTTTCAGGTTGTTTGTTTGGAGAACCTCAGGAGCGATGAAATCCGGGGTCCCTACTACATCTGGTGGATATTTTCCAGGGACAACAATTCCATCACAGTCGATGATACAAGCATTACCACCAGCAGGATCTACCAAGACATTATTATAAGATAAGTCGGAATGAGCCAACCCGGCAGCATGGAGTCGTTTTACCGCGCGAGCTATTTTAATCAGCATATGAAAGTGCGTAAGCCAGTCACCTTTGTCTTTCGGACGAAGATGTCGATTGCGCAGTTTCGCTGAAGCGAACCATTTGCCATTCTTTTCCTTTCCTTTGAAGTTCCCATCTTGGAAAAAAAACTTAGAGTCATAGGCTGGGCATACAAGTCCTACCTTGCCATTCCATTCGACCAGTTTTGTTGGCCAGCAGAACAGCTTTTTCCAATATTCGCCTCCAGGAGCATTAAATATGCGCTCGCGGTAAATTCCAACGATATTACTCAGGCGGTCTTTGGCGTTAACATCAAGTCTATCTCTAAAGAATAGGACAACTTCTTTCTTACCTGGACACCAATAAGCGTCTTTCATACCACCGGAAGCGAACGATTCGTCGATAAACTCGACTTGCGTGCCGTCTGACGCAGAAACTTTTATAGTCTTCGCCATATTCCACCCTCTTTAGTATAAGATAGCAATTGTACGGTCATCATGGTTTCCTGGACTCCAGAAGTCAAGCCATGACAAGAGTTCGTTCTTTGTGTTCTTGTTATCATTGGTGAACGACACGTGCTTGTTAAGATCCTTCCAAAGCGCATCCCATTTCTCCTTCTTCGTAAGATTTGCATCGGTTTCAAACCACGGATCACTTATGCCATCAGACATTAGCATGAGCGCAGTGAAGTCCGGCACTATTGAAAAAAGCACACGGTTACGGTCGAAAAAAATGGAATCCATCGTCAAGAATCGGGTTTGTCCAGCATATTCGCCTCCATCAGGCACATTAAGAAGGCGGACTTTTTCAGCATCTTTGTCATAGATTGCAATCGCTCCATCACCGACACTAAATGAGGCCACAAACCAACCAAAATCGAAACGCTTGCAGACGGCGATGAGAAGAGTTGTAGCGAAGTCCTTGACGACTGCGTTCTCACACTGAGCCACTAATGTCTTAATGGTCTTGTGCGCTTCGAAAGCAGCCCTAACAACTATCTCGCGGAGAAAAGAGGCAACTCCCAGCAAATTCTCCTTACTGGACTCATTTGCGTAGTCGGCCACGCATTTCTCGAAAGCCTCAGCCTTTTCAGCAAGCTGAGTTTTACAATAGTCTTCGGCTATATTGCAAGCGATTTCTGAACCCTTTCGAGAGTACTTTGCAGAGCCAGCACCATCGGCTACAATGAGAGTGTACCACCCATTTTCGCCATTATGTGAAACTTTGAAGTGGTCATCACGTGGCCTCCCCTCCTGTGCATGGCTACGCCCCCTTTTGCTAGCAACGACAATGTCTTTTTGACAATGGCCTTCGAATTCAGGGACAAGGACATATTCGCACTCTTCATTTGGTTTCATGAAGAGCGTGTTTTCAGGAACAGGTAAATCCCTCCATAAATCGCGCGGATCCGGATTGAAAGCGACACTGAACCTGCGTTCAATAATCTTATCGCCTTCTTCCCAACCCTTGAGTTTACATCTGATTGTAAATTCAAAATCACCAGCTTTTTTTGGTGTACCTTTTAGATTGATTTCTCCGTCTTCTGAATACTGGAATATAAGACCTGTTTCCTCTATGCCATCTACCTCCAGATACTCTATATCAAGTCCCTCAATTTTGACAGAATGATTATACTCCTCACCCTTTTTCCCATTAGGGAATATCAGCGGGAGATTTTTTAGCCTATCTTCTGCAACAACGTAGTTGCTCATACGTTCTTCTTGATAACGTTTCCATTCGTCCTTAATGCGCCAAGTCTGAAATGAATCTATTTGGCAGCGTGTCGGACGTACACCTATTGACCTCAGTATTCTGGAAATCTGGGCAAACCCATCATCTCGAATGATTTTGACATTTTTTTTATCTCTTCTCATGGCTTAACTTCTTGTTTTGGGATGTTTATGACTAATTATATCGACATCTCTTCATATTGTGATATTACTCGTTCCCTGTGCTTTAATAAAAAGCTCCGGGAGACAGATATACTTGCCCCGGCCCCATGATTTTTAGCATACTTAGACCTTCGCCTCCAAGAAGGTTGTCCAAAGACCAATTTGATGATATTTGATTCTCCGATATGGAGTGTAGTGCAATTATGTGATTCTCGTCTACCTCTATAGCTTCTCCTTGCCGCAACATTATGTTTATTGGCATCCCAATCGCATCAAGAAATACAGTGGAATTCCCTGATATCTTCTGAAGTAAAAGGCCCATTCCTCCTACTAACCCTGTATTTGATATTTTCGCACTAATATTCACACGGTTATTAGAAGCAATATACACCCCACGATGGCATATCATAGTCTCACCATTTAGTTTCACGGGGTGCATTCCAAGTCGTCCCCCTATTACAAACTTCTTTGCCCTGTTAGACTGGTTAGACAGCCTAATTATGAACAGAGATTCGCCTGACAGTTTCGCTCCAATTATGCGTCCTAAACCAGAACCATTGAAACTAATCTCTTTCTCTATTCCACTTTCAATATATATTATTGAACCCTTTTCAACATAAAATTCCTCGTTGGGAGCCAAGACGACTTCCAAGTGCTGGACGAAATTTCCGACAAGCTTGCAGTTCATAAATCAACACACACGATTAACTTCTGACGGGGGTGGCGGCAACACTAAATCTTCTGTAGAACCGATGCTGCGATTACCTACTCCGATTGAAGTAGAAACCCACTTGAAAAACTGCTTAAATGATGAACTATCAATGGTGTCAAGCATATATACCTGCTCTGTCAACTGTTTCAACGGCTCTGGTTTTGCGCTCATCCCTGCTGCACACGCAACAACACTTGCGAATTTACGCTTCTTTACTTCTTGAATCATTTCGTTGTAAAGCTGAATGTCCGAAGGCTTACCATCTGTCAATAGGAATAGAAGAGGCATCCAGTCTCCCTTATGTTCCACAGTGCTTAACTGAACTTCTTTGTCAATTTGCTGACAAAGCATCTGCAAGGCAGCACCCATATGCGTAGGTCCGGATTCCGGAGTCTTTATTTCGGGCAACTGTAGGTCTTCGAGCGGTGTCAACGGCACAAGGCATTCGACATTTTTATCGTATGTAATAATGCTGATACTGGCTGATTCAAGCGCAAAAGGATCCTGACGGAGGCTTGAAATCATCGCGTCAAGACCAACTTTAACCGATTCTATCGGCTCACCTTTCATCGAACCAGACGTATCAATCAATATATATACTGGCAGTCTCCTCATTGGTTTTTATATTAAAGGGGGTGATTATTTCAGCAGCTTACTCTAACCCCCCCCCCGTAGTTTGCTTGTTTCAATCTTTATACTACGATGTTGACTTCTGCTGGTGGTGGAGGTAGCTCGCTTAGCCCAGTAACTTCACCGAAGCCATCTTCGACCTTCATGGAGCTTGTGCTAATTGAAGCAGACACCCATTTGAAGAACGACTTGATGGTGGCACTATCTGCCGTATCAAGCGATACTACACATTCTGTAATTTTCTTCAGAGTATTGGTATTTGCTCCTTGGCCAGCTGCACAAGCAACAACCACGCCCCATTTGCGTTTGTTGAACTCGGTTAGACCTTTCTGAAGATCATCTGTGGGTTCTCCGTCGGTCATAATAAACACAAGCGGCTTCCAATCACCTTTCTGTTCTGCCGTCGTTTTAGTGACTTCGACATCTGCACGCTTTGCAAGAAGTTCAAGCGCCTCGCCTAATGCCGTGCAGCCACTAGCCGACAAATTAGGCTGTTGGAATGCCGAAAGTTCTGTCAGGGGAACATCTTGTTGTGCAGTGCTATTAAATGTTATGACGCTAAGATATGCGGTTTCAAGCGCATAAGGATCACTGCGAAGCGTTGAAAGTAACACTTGCACTCCATTCTTTACTGCCTCGATTGGCTCTCCATACATAGAACCCGAGGTGTCAAGGAGGATATATACGGGTAATCTTCTCATTTGGATTTTAATTATTTGTTATAGTCTTTGATCACACGTGCGATTGTGTTCACAATTGAACGGTCGGGGAAGGCATCTCCAATAGCCGTAAACTTCCAAACGCCATTAAGACGATAAAGTTTACCCATCACGAGTCCGCGCATACCAATGCAGTCTGTCTTTGTAGCGACATCATATTGCGCGAATACAGCCCTAACACAGGAAGGGGTCCCCTCGTACATACGGATTGACGCATAAGGAATCCCGGAGAAGTCTCTCCCTGATATTCATTGTTGTTATAGATATTCAAGAAGAATACTATAGACTGAACAGCTGGGTTGACACAAGCCAAATCGACAGTTATTATCTCGTTATCAAGGCCGTCATCGCCATCTTGGTCTCCGGTAAGATCATCGCCTGTGTGATGCAAGGCTCTGTCAAGTGAGTCCAACTTACCATTGGGGAGGCCGACATTTCTGTCGCCAAAGCGGAAGAGGGGAGACCAAATATGATCGATTGGCTTGCCCTCTGCGTCAAACATCAGGCAGCTGAGGTCTAGGTCTACATCAACCACTTCTCTTACTTCCTTTTTACTGAGGCCAAGGAATCCGCATGATTTAACAACCCATTTTTCAATGGCTCCCCAGTTGCAACCCACACAGAATTGTGAAAGTTTGGAACCATTGTCCTTCTCAAGGTTGATGCGTTGGCCTTTTTCTAATCGAATTGCCATAGCTGTTGTTTTTATTAGTCTTTTGAACCGGGTGAATATTTGAAGCCCCATCCATAGGCTTTGTCACAGTCGGAGTGGCCATTATGAAATGTGACGAGTTTTTTTACAGTAATAGTGCTGTCTCCATGGAAGTCAAGTTCGGCAATAGCGCAAAACTTTTTTTCAGTTGTTTGCTGGCCCATCTTGACATCTACTTCTTCAACTCCTGGGACACTGACACGAACAACGGCATCAGTTTCTGACCATTTGGCAGCTCCTTCATAAATGAAAGTATAGACAATAATGCGCTTAATGTCATTGATTGCTGCAGGGTTTACAGAGATACGTTCGGTACCACCTTCGCGAAGATCTCCGTTATGCCAAATATAGGGGGCTTTTGTGTAGCAGCCTTGTCTAGTCTGTTGGTCTCTATTCCCTCCACGGTTATGAGAGAACTGAAGTCCATCAATAAGCATCTTAGACCCGTCGCGTAGTTCGTAAAAGCATCCTAGATCAAGGTCAACGGATTTTTTAAGAAGGCCGAAAACACCACTCTTGCCATCACTCCAATTTAGGGTGATGACAATCTCACTATTCAAGGTTGAGCCTATTCGTTTAGTCAGGTCTATGCGGTGGGTGTCACCACCTTTCTTTAGCTCGATAGCCATATTCGTTACATAAATTTCTGCACAAGTCCTTCAAGTCCTTCGCGGTGGCCAATGCCAAGTGCTTGAATTTTCCAGTCGCTACCATGGCGGTATAAACGAATGAATTCTACCGAATGGTCTGCCGAGAAGTCCTCAGTAAGGTCGTAGAGATATTCCTCCTGCCCCATCGCATTTTTTCCCGGGCGATAAAGCCGAACATAAGCACGTTCTACTTGCCCGAAGTTTTGATGCCGCTTTTCCCATTCGTATATGCTCACGCAAATAATAATCTCGCTGATTTTTTCGGAAACTTTAGACAAATCTATGTCCATCGTTTCATCATCGCCATCCTCAGACGTTGTTCCATCCTCGTCATCAATGGAACCTATGACAGCGATTTCCGGGTCAACAGGACGTGATTCTGTCCTCATTTTTTTATTATCGTCCCACATTGAAGATTTAACAATGTTCAATGGTTTAACGAATTCCCCATGATCTACTTTGAGCCTATTTTCCGAATTGTAGAAAATGAGATAATCATCACTGGGGGTTTTCTTGTTAGCCCCAATCATAAAAGCCGACACATCTAAGTCAAAATCTTCATCCGACTTCGAATCCGCTCTTACATCCCAACCTAAGCCTATATGGAATAGATTGATGTCGTTGAGTTTGGCGTTCTGCCCTTTTACAAGATTGATTGCCATAATGAACAGTTTGTTTTTCATCGCAGAATTACAGGCAACTTTTGGCTTGTACTCTTTAAGGGCATATTCCAAACTCGCGTTTCCAGTTTGTGGAAACGGTGGGATGGAAATGTACAATGTGTCCTGTATGCCACGGTAATTTTGCAATCTGCGCCCTATAGACTTCTCCGGATTCGAGCGAGTACAAAAAAAGCGTGAGAGTCTGTACTTTTGCTCGCTCTCACGTTCCGAGGCCTTCGCATTGCCCATCTTCGTAGAACGAGCAAATTTGCAGAAGCCTCACGCGTAATATGTGTATACATACTAATGAATAGCATTCTCATGCCTCTCATTAGCAGAATATACATATCCACAGGACATCCACTGTTTGCTGCATTCTTGACGAAGATTTCTGAAAGTTGCGAAGTTTCGGAACGTCAAGAAAGAGCGCTGAGTAAACGCTTTCTATTATGTCTTTGCATCCCGTCCCGCTTGACCCCGGACCGGGCTTCTGCGTTTCGGTCTGCATCCGCAAAGTTAGTGATATTTTTTTATTCAGCAATAGTAAATTTTTTTTCGGATGGATTTTTCGTGTAGATTCTTAAACGAAGTGCAAAAACGCCAGCCTCTCACTACGGGGCTAGCC